>QMCD01000461.1_pt1 | contig 28226 bp, 23 predicted proteins | sample 1821841 | NCBI WGS metagenome assembly QMCD01 (sample SAMN01991225, study PRJNA193472) | Termite gut metagenome, whole genome shotgun sequencing project. | isolation source: worker | host: Macrotermes natalensis | reverse complement strand
CACTTTCCTATAGCATAAAAAAGCGAGCAAGCTCGCTTGGAAGAACGCAGAGCGTTCTTCCTGAATGATTCACTCTTGCAGGAGCACTCTCCTATAGCATAAAAAGGAAGAGGCGAACCTCTTCCCTGTAAATTTTCCTGAAATAACTAATGTAAATTAGAAAGCATTATTTAAATAACAACGTTTTAATAGAAATAATACCTATAAATACCGCCGGATCGTTGCTTTGATTTTCTTAATCCGCTCGATCTCTTGGAATTTATTCAGGTACTTAAGCGTAAAATCAAAGATATGTACGATCCGCCAGACATAATCCAGCACCACCAAGGTCAAAACAATCTTGCAGACCCTGATGCCCAGTTCATAGTCATAGAGGTCTATGAACCGCATGATTCTGCCATGCAGGAAAAAAATGATTATCAGCGCGTAAAATCCCCAGGCAATCGTACTTTCCAGGCATATGATACCTTTGTAGTTCCACGGTTTCTCGTGGTAATCCCACCAGACTTCCCCGAATAGAAACAGCATCAGTTTTCCGACCGAATATTCAAACACGGTCGCCGTCAATGCCCCGATCAGATAGAGCAAAAATGCATTGTTACTCAAAGGGTGCAGGATCAGATAACCAGCAATGGCTCCTACGCCGTAGATCGGGCAAAAAGGCCCTTTACCAAATCCCCTGTTCGTAAGCTTTCGGTTGCAAATCGACATATAGACCGATTCTACAAACCATCCTATGACACTGTAAATGACAAAGGCCATGACTAGATGATAAAGATCTGTTCCAAACATTTCTTTGGTCCACATATTTAAGCACCTCGCAATTGTATTGTATGACTGATCGAACTTCTGACCTTCCTATGACATAGTGTGCCAAGTATGTACAGAAGAAAGAGTCTGCTCAGCAGACTCTGCAAAATTAATTGTATTTACGTTTTCTTGCCGCTTCGGATTTCTTCTTACGTCGTACACTGGGTTTTTCGTAATGTTCCCGTTTACGAATCTCCTGTTGAATACCCGCTTTTGCACAGCTTCTCTTAAATCGACGTAAAGCACTGTCCAAAGTCTCATTTTCTTTTACGATTACGTTTGACATCTACACTCTGACCTCCCTTCAGTCCCTCCAAGCAACTTGACTGATCGGGTTATTCTTTGATTCTGTATGCCTTGGTACATTGATACGCATATACCACTTGTTATTATACCATATTTTTTATGCAAGTCAATCATTTTCTTTAATTAACTGTTTGAGAACTGCTGCGGCTTCCTTAAGGGCGCTGTCAATTCCGGCCGGGTCTTTTCCTCCGGCCTGCGCCATGGCCGGGCGTCCGCCGCCGCCGCCGCCGACCAGTCCGGCTATGCCTTTGATCAGGTTTCCGGCATGGGCTCCTGATTTCACGGCTTCTTCTGTAGCCATAGCTGTCATGTTTACTTTCCCGTCTTTATCGGAAATGAGCAGGATTACCCCTTCGCCTATTTTATTTTTCAGCTGGTCGCCCAGATCCATCAGGCCGTTCATATCCACGCCCGACAGTTTTACTGCCAGCAATTTAACGCCGTTTATCACCTGTACCTGATCGGTCACGTCACCCAGGGCTTCCTTGGCCGCTTTACTTTTCAGTGACTCGTTTTCGCTCTGCAGCTGTTTGATCTCGCCGGTCAGGCTTTCTATTTTTTCTTTCAGGGCCGCGGGAGTCGTCTTGGCGGCTTTGGCTGCGGCTGCCAGGGTCTGTTCGACTTCCTCGTAATAGCGGAACACCCCGTTTCCGGTAATTGCCTCAATACGGCGTACCCCGGCGGCGACACCGCTCTCGGACAGAATCTTAAAGACGGAAATCTCACCGGTATTACGGACATGCGTACCGCCGCAGAGCTCTGTCGAAAAGTCGCCCATTCTGACGACCCGGACAGTTTCTCCGTATTTTTCTCCGAACAGGGCCATGGCTCCGGATTTCTTAGCCTCTTCTATCGTCATCAGATCCGTAATGACGTTCAGTGCGGCGGCAATCTTGCTGTTTACGATAGCTTCCACCGCTTTTAGTTCCTCGGCCGTCATCGCGGCGAAATGACTGAAGTCAAAACGCAGCCTTTCATTGTCTACCGCGGAACCGGCCTGCTCCACGTGCGTGCCCAGGACGGAACGCAGCGCTTTTTGCAATAAGTGCGTGGCACTGTGATTCTTACAGGTGTCCGCCCGGTAATCCGCCGCCACCTGCAAGGTGGCTTTATCGCCCAGACGCAGCATTCCTCTGATTACTGTACCGATATGGCCGACTTTGTCACCTGTCAGCTTGACCGTTTCCTGCACGGCAAACTCGCCGTCATCGGTGCGGATGAGGCCGCGGTCGCCGTTCTGTCCGCCCATAGTCGCATAAAAGGGTGTCGCATCCACAATCACCGTCCCGCGTTCGCCGTCAGACAGAGCCTGGACGACTTCGGTTTCGGTTGTCAGGGCGGTAACTGCCGCTTCCCCCGTCAGGCTGCTAAAACCGGTAAATTCCGTCTTGAGCGCCGGATCCAACGTCTCGTAAACCGTCGCGTCGGCACCCATATAATTCGTGCCTTTTCGGGCTTTCCGGGCTTTTTCTTTCTGTTCTTTCATCAGGGCATGAAAGCCCTCCATATCAACGGCAGTACCTTTTTCTTCCATGATCTCGACAGTCAGGTCTATGGGAAAACCGTATGTATCGTAAAGCTTAAAGGCTTCCGCTCCAGCTAACTGCTTAACACCGGCCTGCTTCATGGTATTTTCCATCTCGGACAGGATATGCAGGCCCTGGTCAATGGTATTGTTGAATTTGTTTTCTTCTTGGGTCAGGACGTTGAAGATGAAGTCCTTCTTTTCTTCCAGCTCCGGATAGCCTTCTTTGCTGCCTTCTATGACCGTGCTGCTGAGCGCGGCCAAGAAAATCCCGGGAATGCCCAGAAGCCTGCCATGGCGGGCAGCACGGCGGATGATGCGGCGCAGCACATAGCCCCGGCCTTCATTGGCGGGCATGATTCCGTCGGATATCATAAAGGAAGCCGAGCGGATATGGTCGGTAACGATACGGATGGACACGTCCAAACGGTATTCCTTCCCATAGCTTTGGCCGGAGATCTCGCATACCTTGTCCTTCAGGGCCTGGATGGTATCAATGTCAAAGATCGACTCCACGTCCTGAACCGCCGTAGCCAGACGCTCCAGTCCCATGCCGGTGTCAATATTCTTCTGCTCCAGCTCGCTGTAATGGCCTTTCCCGTCCCCGGTAAACTGGGTGAAGACATTGTTCCATATCTCGATATAGCGGTCGCAGTCGCAGCCCACAGTGCAGTCCGGCTTGCCGCAGCCGTATTTTTCGCCGCGGTCATAATACACTTCGGAACAAGGCCCGCAGGGACCTGAGCCGTGTTCCCAGAAATTATCCTCCTTGCCGAAACGGAAGATCCGTTCTGCGGCAATGCCGATCTCTTGATTCCAGATCTCAAAAGCCTCGTCATCCTCCAGATAAACCGAAGGATAAAGGCGATCTGCTGAAAGTCCCACTACTTCCGTCAGGAATTCCCAGGTCCAGGCCAGTGATTCTTTCTTGAAATAATCACCGAAAGAAAAATTGCCCAGCATCTCGAAAAATGTGCCGTGCCGTGCTGTCTTACCGATATTGTCGATATCTCCGGTGCGGATGCATTTCTGACAGGTGGCCGCTCTTTTATTCGGCGGGATGACCTGACCGGTAAAATAGGGCTTTAAAGGCGCCATCCCGGAGTTGATCAGCAGCAGGCTGTTATCATTGTGCGGAACCAGGGAAAAGCTTTTCATCACCAGATGGCCTTTGCTCTCAAAAAAATCAAGAAACATTTTCCGCAGTTCATTGACACTATACTTTTTCATTATCATTAGCCCTCCCGATTATGAAGATTGCGAATATTTCTCAAAGAATAACTCTGTATTATAAAAACATTCCGCATGTTCCCTTAGTTTTTCTTCGTCCCAGTCCCACCATTTTATATGCTCTAAAATCTCAATTTGGCTTTCAGTAAACCGATAGTTTATAATCTTGGCCGGAACCCCGGCAACAATCGCATAAGGCGGTACATCATGGAGAACAACGGCACCTGCGCCGATTACCGCGCCGTCGCCGATTTGCTTCACCTTACTCGCATTGATAAAGCTGTTGGCGCCTATCCATACATCATTCCCAATCTTGACCCTATTCCATTTGACGCAAGTCTCTGAGTAACGTTCATATAGCTTACGCTTCTCTGCGGAATCAATAAAGGACAATATCCCCATTGATAAGTGCTTCATACTATGGTCACCATTTATTTGCGACGTACCGTTGATAGAAACAAAAGACCCGATTGATTCAACAAAATCATCTAATTTGATTTGCACTCCCAAAGTATGCTGCCACGTTTGATAGCCATAAGAATATCGTCCTATACGTATATTATCCCATAGAACATCATAATTTAAGGCTTCTTTCTTCCAACAATAATAATCAATCTTTTCTACATATCCAAATTCCTTTAGCTCTTTTTCTATTTCCTCATAATGTATTGACGCTATGATTATATAAAAGGAAGATGGCGATAATATCGTTTTAGGCTTAACTGGCTTATTGAAAAATGATTGTTTCTGTGGGTAATCATTGGATACCGAAAAAGAAAAATCAATATTAGAATTCTTTAATTCCGTTGCTACTTTTGTAGCCACAGCACCATTCCCCCAGATAACAAGTTCCCTGTCAAATTGGTCATTAACGAAATCCAAATGAAATCTCAAACGTTGCTTCATATTTACTCCTGATAAAAATAGTTTTACTTATTCAAATACAATATATGACAATGCCTCGGTCGGCCCTTCTGCCCTGGCGGTATTATTGTCCGTGTCGGCAGCAATGCCGCTGCTTACGTATAAGATTCGGCCAAAGGTCTCAAAGGAAACCGGGGAAATATTCATGGTTTCATCAGTTATCAGAATATAGGTCTTATCGGCATTCGGTATCTGCATTCCATTAATTGTATTGGCCATATCCTGAACATCAAAAAGGGTCCGATCCAGATCCGCGCCCATTTCCGCCGCCTCAGAGACCTTTCCCATAAAAAAAACCGAACCCATATAATCCGCATAATAATCGCTATCGGAAAAAGTCATCACGACATTGATAATGCCTTCCTCAGACTTCACTTCTTCGAGCATGATACTGTCTGCACCTTCTATCTCATTGAAAGCCGCGATTTCCTCCGCAATCATGTTCTCCAGCTCGCTTAACTGATAATAGGCTTCTTCAAAACTGTCCGTCATAACTGCGGTCACACTGCCGTCCTTATGCACGGAAATCCATGTCTCTTCCCTCAGGCCTGCCTCCGGAGCTTCACGGCGGCTACATCCGTTCAGGCTCAATAACGCTGTTGTGGCCAATATTACTATGATTATACTTTTTTTCTTACACATACCGACCCTCTCTCCCGCTATTTCTGTTCGCTCCGATTATCTGCAAACAATAACCTTCCGCTCCCATGATATTCAATCTATTATATATGACTGAGAAAGGTTTTTCAACTACAATATTTCATGATATCCAACAGTGATATCTAACAGATATTTCATTCAAAGAATATTGAAAAGAGGAACATAGGCTCGAATGTATGCAGTATTACAGATGCGCAAAATTGATTTAACCCTACAATGTTTCCAATAATTCCAGGCTCTTAAACGTTCTGTCTATATATGTCTTCCTGTAGATATCGGATATTTCCCTTAATTGCGACAATACACTCGGTGAAACCGTAAAGGAATACAGTTTTTCTATTCCCGAACCGACGATAAACCCCATCGTATATCTGGTTGCTTCCTCCCAGGATCTTTCTTCGGGAAGTCCCGGATATTCCCCGTTAAGAGCCAGCGCCTTGATTTCAAATATGTATCTGATCAGCTGGTTTTCCAGAGCCGGATGGATCAGTGCTTTTAAAGACTGGTAAAGCAGGTTGAGCATCATTTTCTCGTCGTTATTCTCTCTGGTATAATAATCCATGACTTCCAAGAAATACATCCCATAAAACGCCGCTTGGTAATTCTCCCGCAGCCCTTCAAAATAATTGCGTATCGATGCTTCCGTTACCGTATAGGAATTACGTCCCACAAAAAGGTTAAACTGGCCAAAACAAAAGGGATTGGTAGCCGCCAGCAGCCTGCTTCCCTGCCTTCTCGCCCCTTTGGCGAAGGCGGCTATCTTCCCTCTTTCTCCGGTCAGTATGACGACCCTCCGGTCATATTCCCCGATAGGCTCCGTCTTTAATATCATCCCGGTAACGCTCACTGTTTCCTGCATAAGGCTCAGCTCCCTTTGGGGTTTCCGTCTGTTTATAATCCAAATAGTCCCGGATACTTCCCGAATTCATAAAATGATCCCAGCTTTTTATTTCGTCCATGCCTTTTCCCCCGTACTATTGTTTAATTGATCACGATAGCGATATTCTGCTGCTATCTATTATTAGGGTTGGCATTTTAAAATTATATATTCCTGTCGGGACTCCTTTTTGGACGCTCTCGTTATTTTTTTTGATCCGCGGTATCCAGACCGAAATTCCTGATCAGATAGTCGCTGTCGCGCCAGTCTTTTTTTACTTTTACCCACAACTGGAGGTTGACCTTGCTTTCCAGCATTTTTTCGATTTCCCATCTGGCGTTAGTGCCGATTTTTTTCAGCTTTTCGCCGTTTTTCCCGATGATAATGCCTTTATGGGAGTCTTTTTCACAGATGATCGTGGCTTCGATATCCACGATGCGCCCCCGCCAGTGCATTTTTTCGATGGTCACGGCGATTCCGTGAGGTATCTCCTCTTCCAGGCAATGCAAAGCTTTTTCGCGGATCAGTTCTGCGGTGATCTGGCGCTGGGGCTGGTCTGTGACGGTATCCTCATCAAAAAAGGCCGGCCCGTAAGGCAGGTATCGGAAAATACAGGAAAGCAGGGTGTCTGTGTTATCTTTTTTTAATGCCGATACGGGGACAACCTCAGAAAAATCCAGCTCTTTCCGATAAATATCAATAAACTTAAACAGCTCTGTTTTATTGACGGTGTCAATTTTATTGATGACCAGAATGACCGGAAGCCTGGTATTTCGCAAAAGTTCTATAATATTGCGTTCGCCGGCTCCGATGTAATTGCTCGGTTCAACCAGCCAAAGGATCACGTCTACTTCCTTAAGGCTCTGCGTGGCCGACTTGACCATGTGCTCGCCTAATTTGTTTTTGGCCCGGTGAATGCCCGGCGTGTCGATGAATACGATCTGCCCTTCGGTGCCGGAATATACTGTCCTGATCTTGTTTCTGGTCGTCTGCGGCTTGTTGGAGGTAATGGCAATCTTCTGGCCGATCAGGCAGTTCATCAAAGTGGACTTACCCACGTTGGGCCGCCCGATCAGTGACACAAAGCCTGATTTATACTGGGTTTTTTCCATATCCATATGAATTTATCTTGTCGCTCCTTCCCGTTTCTTCACTGTTGTCCTAAAAGCTATCGGAGCCGCCGTCATTCTGGTGGCCGGAGCCGTTGTTCTGGTGGCCGGAGCCGTTGTTCTGGTGGCTGGGGCGGCTGATGTTCTGGCTTTTCCGGCGTTCCGATTTCCGGATGCTCAGTTTGACAATTAGCAGGATCACTGCCACAAAAACTGCGATCACAAAAAGATAAGGAAACGCTACAATGAGGAAAATCATCAGGTTCTTGAAAAACAAGCCCAGATTGCTCCAGCTGTTGGCAAAGCCGGTGCTGATTTTCTCCCATGTGGTCTGATCCTGTACCGGTGTCAGCTGCCAGACCTCAGTGATATTCAGGGTAATGGTACTGTAATCGATCAGGTTATCAAAAGTACGCAGCTGGGATTCCATGCTTTCGATCTGGTAGCGGACTTCCGACAGCCGGTTTTCAATGACGATGATGTCCTCAATATTGTCTGCTTGTTCCAATAAAATGATCAGACGTTCCTGTTCTGTCTGCAGGACTTTTTTGTGGCTTTCCATGTCTACATACTGCAAGGTCACGTCCTGCACTGTTTCATTGCGGTTCAGGACATTGGAAACTTCCGCCACGTTACTGACAAACTGGTCGTAATTGTCTTCGGGAATGCGGATAGTCATCATGGCATAGCGGCTGCTCTGGCTGCCTTCATAATACCTTGATTGATTGCTGGTATTGAATCTTTCCATGTACCCGCCGAGTGCCGCGACCTGCTCTTCTACTGTGGCGATCAAGGCATCGAATTCTTCGGTCTCCACCGTCAGATCGGCACGGCGGATCAGTTTGCGGGCCGACAGGTCATTCACGGCGGCGGCTTCGTCACCGAGGCTCTGGGCCGCAGCCGGGGCTTCACCGGCGGTCACTTCCGTCTTGACGATGTCCATGTCCATGGGCTGTTCTACGGTGATCTCATCGATTACGACTCCTTTCATATCGTCGCTGCTGTAGCCTTCTGCGGCCCCCGCATACTTGTCTACTATATTGACCGATGCATCGCCGCCGGAAGTGCCACATGATGTCAGCATCAGGCTCGCTAACACCAGAACATACCATAATTTCATTATCTTTTTCATAAACTCTCCTCCTTGCAATCATCTCCTGTGAGGGGGCGGGCTATCATGAGCCGTCATCTGCTCCGCCACAGTGCGCTAAAACAGAGGTTCCGTTTTCATAAATGCCTTGTTGTTTTCCCTGATAACTTCTTCACTTCCTACGACGCAAAGACATCCGTCTTTCATGAAGGCTTCCACATAACGGTAAAGACCTCTTAGGACGTCCTGATCGACCCCCAGGAGTTCGTCGCGGTTTCGCTGCATCTCGCTTAGGGTAAGCCCGGTCATATAACCGCTCAGGGAGTAGGAGCCTTTAGCTGCCGGCGTCATCGGAAGATCCAGGTCGCTGATCGCGCCGATCACGAACTGGGTAATGCTTCTTTCATCCCCCTGGAAGTTCTTGATATACGCTGCTGCCTTCTCATAAACATCGATGGTCCTGCCCAGATTGGGATCACGGTAGGATACGAAATAACTGTCGCCGGACTTGGTAAAGCCGCACATACAGCCATATGCTCCGCCTTTTACGCGTACCTGGTTCCAGAGATAATCATAGCCCATCATCACCTTGAGAACCCGCAACGCCCCGGTAAAAGGCAGGCCTTTGGTAATAAAATTACCGGCGCGGCAGACATACTGCACCTGTCCTGCCGTCATGAAGCCTTCGTTTTTCTTCTGCGGGTCAATCATAAAGGAAACGGCATCTATGGGTGTCTTATACAGCTCCTTGCGGAACGCGGCAATGTGTTCCGACAAGCCGGTGCAGCCTTCTGCCGTTGCCGTATAATCTACCATCAGATTTTCCTCTCTGAATAGATACGTTACCAGAGTCTCCAATTTATGGATCAGATCTGATTTTTTTTCATCAAAACATTCTTCCAGGTCTTTCAGCAGCCGGTATTGCGGAATACCGGTGATTTGCTCCGTGAGGCCGGCGGTCTGGGAAAAATATGACAGGGCACGGATCATGGCCAGGCTGTGAGAGGAACTGCTCATCGCGTTTTCCATCTTGGACTTCGTTTCCGCAATGATCTCATAGAGTCGTTTGCTATCCTGAAAGCGGGAATGCAGCAGAATCTCTTTGACAAGCTCAAACACCTTGGGCATGTTTTCATACATAAATTTCACTTTGATTTCCAGGACGGCCTTAAACTTGGTGATATCGCCGGCGTCCACATAAGTATTGACGCTTCCTTGGATGCCGCCGGTCCAGATATTGATTTCATTGTTTAGATCGGTAAAAGAATAATTTTCCGTATCCACCAAAGACAAGGCTGTCTTCAGAAGCCCCAGATAGGGAATGAGTTCCTGTGGAAGCTTTTTGATGTCAAAAATAAACTTAAGGTAACCGATGCCGTTGGTAAAAATATCATGGAACAGCAATGTCGTTCCCCCGACATCTCTTACCTCATTGACGAAATCAACGGCTTCTTTCCTGATGTCTTCCCGGGCCAGAAGGGGGATCTTCTGCAGATCTTCCAATGAACTCGGCTCTTCCTGATAAGCTTCCAGATCATTGGCGGCGTCAATGATCTTTGCTGTCTGCTCCTGATCCAAGGTTTCCTTATAACCAGCCAGTTCGGCTTTTAGCTTAGCGTCTTTGACGGCGGTAAGGCCGGCCTTGGGCATCACCTTCAAAATCGACTTGTGGGTATTGCCGATCAGGTATTGGCGGATGAGTTCTTCAAAATAGTTGCCGCTCATGGCCCCTTTCAGTAAAGTAAAGGTGTGGTTGGCTTCGATATGCATGAATGGCGAGCGGTCGTCATATAGCCAGCTGTCCATCGCCTGAAGCCCCATCATCAGCCCCTTGGGATAAGAGCCGAAGTCGGCTTCCCGGTAGCGGAACTCGTAGTAATTGATCCCGGCCGCCAAAGCTTTTTTATCGATTCCCTGTGCGGCCAGGTCGGCCAGGACACTTTCAATCGTCTGCACAAATTCTTCCTGCTGCCCGGCCTCGGCATCTTTGGCAATCACACAGAAATAAGGCTGTAAAATGCCGGTTTCCATAACACTGTAAACATCCTTGCCGATCCGCCGGTCAAGCAGCGCCTGTTTAAGCGGGGCACCTTGGGCGGTGCAGAGGGCATAGTCCAGAACCTGCAAGGCAATATAAAGCTTAGCATCGGTACTGGTTCCCATGCAGATGTTGTAGGTCAGGTAGGTGCTGTTTTTTAAATCTTCCCCTTCCATGACCGGATACTCTTTTGTCAGGATGCGGGGTTCGGCGAATTTTTCCTGCAAGTCGATGGCTGAATCAATGGAAAGCTCATCAAAATGAGAAAGATAATATTCATCCAGGAAAGCTAACTTTTCTTCTATATCCATATTGCCGTAGAGATAGATATAGCTGTTGGAAGGATGGTAGTAACGGCGGTGAAAATCAAGGAACTGCTCGTACGTCAGCGTCGGGATGATGTCCGGGTCGCCGCCCGATTCACAGCCATATGCCGTATCCGGGTAGAGGGAACTTAAGATTTCCTTTTCTACGATGTCATCCGGCGTTGAGTAAGCCCCTTTCATTTCATTATAGACAACGCCGTTTATCGTAAGCTCGTCTTCCGGCGCCGCCATGTCATAGTGCCAGCCTTCCTGCATGAAGATTTTTTCTTCCTGATAGATATTGGGATAAAAAACCGCATCCAGATAGACATGCATCAGGTTGGCAAAATCTTTGTCATTGCAGCTAGCTACCGGGTAGACCGTTTTATCAGGATAGGTCATGGCATTTAAAAAAGTGTTCAGGGAACCCTTGGCCAGCTCAATGAAGGGATCCTTAACCGGAAACTCTCTTGAGCCGCACAGAACCGAATGTTCCAGGATATGGGCAACGCCGGTGCTGTCGGTAGGCGGGGTCCGGAAGGCAATGTAGAACACTTTGTTTTCATCGTCGTTGGAAAGGATGGTAAGACGGGCTCCGGTTCTTTTGTGGCGTAAGATTATGCCTCGTGAATTCAGATCTTCAATCGCTCTGTCCTCGATGACTTCATAGGCTTCTGATTTTATTGTTTGATTACTCACTGATTTTCCTCTTTTCCAATAAATTCATTATTTGGAAATTAGTATACCACGATCTCAAAAGAATTACCATGAAATCTTTATTTGAATTATTTTCGCTGTAAGCTATTATCGCTGAAATTAAGGCCATTTACCGGTTCTTTACCCACCACTCCGCCAGCCAGAAGAGATGATTTTCATTTTTCTGGCCAAAGGGCGAAACAAACTGGCTTATTTCAATCGTTCGTTCCACATCGCCTCACAGGGCCAGTCATTCCGGCCTTTGCCACGTTGATCATTTTGCTTCAAACGTCCTTGAGACTGTGTGCCGCTTAGCCGGCGCACATAAAAGAACCGGACGAAGCTTGCGCTTCAATCCGGTTCAGTGTAAAAGGGGAATTTTACCGTAGTTTAGTGGTAGTGGGATTCTGTTTCCCGACTACATTCATAGTATAACAGAGAAATTATTATTTGGCAAGTAAAAATATGACGAAAATATTGCTATATTTGCTATTTATTTGACGGTGTTTCTGTACAAATTGACGAAAATGTCTTCCGGGTTCACACATGGAAAGACATCAGGCCCAGCCGCGAGATCATTATCTCTGTAATCAGGATGCCATCGGCATCTTTTTGTTCCGGAGCGGTCTGGGACAGTTGCTTCAGGGTCAGGATTTTCTCTTTATACCTGCGGTCGCCTCTTCCGGCACGGCTCTTTTTATCAAGAAGCAAGCTGACCTTGACCTTTATCTTAAGCTGCTGTAATATGCCAAACAACAGGCTGCCGTTTTCCAGATGGCTAAACTGGCCTTCCAATGTTGTCTCCGCCTTTGTCTCCGGCAAGATATAGCGTGATATGATGGTCTTAAGCTTGAACGGCACGGCATCCTCTTCCAGCAATTCTGCGTATGAATATTTAGCCCCCAGATAAATATGCCCGGTGTCCATCATGACATACTTAAAGCTATTGTCTTGTTGCTCTCCATTCATAAGCTGCTCGACCCTCCCGGTTTCTCTTCTATTTGAGTATTATAAAAACGAGTATTATAAAAGTTCTCCAATAAATATGATAAATCAAATGTATTTGTCAGTCGCGATATTTCATTCTGCCAAGATGTCCTCTATTGCTCCTCCGCAGATCTGCAGTGCATCCTTGACCATCTGTTCTGAAAAGCCGCCCTCTTCCGAAAGCTCCTTTGGTGTTACCTTTCTTCCCAGCGCCTCTGCCAGTTCTTTGGCGGCCTCCGCCACCTTGCTTACCTGATCGGCCATCTTGCGGTCGCTTTCCTGCATTCTTGCAGTTCCGGCAATCAGTTCTTCCATGGCATCCATAAGCATTTTGATCAGCATGCTCTCCGCTTCTGCTGCTGTTTCCACACAGCCAAGCATAGCGACACCGGAGGTCAGGGCGACATTCCCTTCACCGATCAGGTCTTCCAGATATACGCCCTGATCGGCATAGAGTTTCGCGATCCCCACCACTTCCGGCAGGTAGATTTTCACCAGCCGCTCACGGCCGGTCTGGTCTCCGGCCATCGCCGCCAGCAAGGCGGCCTCTTTTTCCCCTGCCGTATATTGTCTTAGCGCCTGTAACCCGCTCAGATAGTCTTCCAGATAATCTTTCTCTGCTTCTGACAGGTAGTCATCCGGATCAAGATCTTCGTCCACACCGATTTTATGGCTTTTCAGATAATCATAGATCATGGAAAACTGTTCTTCCGATAGTTCCTGAGCGGCAAAGGCTGACCTGATCTGTTCGTCAGCAATACGCATCCCCTGTTCCTTTGCCAGCTTCCGGACTTCCTCCAGGGCTTTGGCAAAGCGGTATTCCTTGTCATGATTCGTCGCTGTCATAATGCACCGTACCATACCTTTCCGGGCTGCGGTCGGCCTTTACATGGGAATGGGTATAAAGATGCCGGCTGCAGTACTCGTAATTGCCTTCACATTTGGAACAGAAACGGAATTCCATGGTGGGATCCTGTTCTTCAGTTATCCCGCATATCGCACACCGATGCCTGGCGATGCGCGTGTCTTTCTTGATTTCCTGCCGAAACTCGTAACGGCGCTTCACCTGCTTGGGTGTCATCCTGACGCGGCCGCGGGAACGGATAAAGAAAATGACAAAATTCATTAAAGATGCGCCAATTGCAAACTTATTGGGTAGGGGGCCGGTAAACAGCTCAAGGCCAAGGATGACGGCATAGATAATACCCAGTACTTTTACTTTGATCGGAATAACAAAGAACAGCATTACCCTTGCTTCCGCAAAAGTAGCTGCATAGGCCAGGAAAATCGACATATTCACATAGTATGTGCTGAAAGTTTTGGAGTTTATGATATAATAACTTTCGATGTCGGCAGCAAGAAATTCGTAACCGCTTGCCTCAGCGCCATTTACGAAGATCATGTTGCTAAATAGACCCGGTGTGGAAATACAGTCATAGACCAGCAATAAAAACGCCCCGATCACAGTAAAGACCATGCCGGACAGCAAATAGACATTATACCGGTAAGTTCCCCAGGCATGCTCCAGGCTGGTTCCGATCGAATAGTAGAAATACAGCATAATAAGAATAAAAAACAGGTTCGACTCTAAAGTCGGCGGTATGATGATCCAGGTAAACAGCCGCCATATCTGAAAGTCAAAGATGATGGCATAGGGATTCAGGCTAAGGTAATTCAGGAAGGAGGAATTGATCATATTAATCACGAAACCGGCAGCATAACATAGGATCAAAACCATGGAGATGTTTTTGATTGCATATTTTCCGAATCTTCTTTCAAATTTACTCATAATGCTCCTATCTGCGTGCTGCCTATCATCTGGCGGCGCCCTTTGACGCTCTGGATATTATTCACGTCTTTCACACACATATCTGTTAACTAAACATCATATATTCTAGCATTACATGGGTCATAAATCAAGTGTCCAGAAAATACTGTGAGAAATTTAATGGAAATTTTATGAAAATAAATCTTATGATCCAGCGAACATGCAAATTCTTTTGGCAGATACATAATTTAAAGTAAGTATTATATTTCCTTTTTTTACAATTTTCTTTATTATTTGCGGAAATACAGGTTTTTAGGGAAAGAATAGATACGGTTTTGACCCTTCCTTATTTACCCACGTTGATTTTTGCGGATTTCTGTCGTATAATGACGTAGGTTGGCAGTCAAAGCTCACATGGATAAAGTTGATAAGGGGTTGAGATTATGTATACACTGGGTATCGACATCGGTTCCACGACAGTCAAAATAGCTATCCTGGACGGTAATCATGCCGTCCTGTTTTCGGATTATGAAAGGCATTATGCCAATATTCAGGAAACGCTTGCCACGCTTCTTAAGAAAGCCTACGGCGACCTGGGGAATATCGACGTCCATCCGATGATCACCGGTTCGGGCGGCCTGACGCTGTCCAACCATCTGAAAGTGCCGTTTGTGCAGGAAGTGATTTCCGTGGCTTCGGCCCTGAAAGAACTGGCGCCGCAGACGGACGTGGCGATTGAGCTCGGCGGCGAAGATGCCAAGATCATCTATTTTGAAGGCGGTAACGTGGAACAGCGGATGAACGGCATCTGTGCCGGAGGAACCGGTTCTTTTATCGACCAGATGGCCTCCCTGCTGATGACCGACGCCGCAGGACTGAATGAATTTGCCAAGGATTATCATTCTTTATATACGATTGCCGCACGCTGCGGCGTCTTTGCCAAGTCGGATATCCAGCCGCTGATCAACGAAGGGGCAACGAAAGAGGATCTGGCCGCCTCGATCTTCCAGGCGGTGGTGAACCAGACCATTAGCGGCTTAGCCTGCGGCAAGCCGATCCGCGGCCATGTGGCTTTTCTCGGCGGCCCGCTGCATTTCCTGTCGGAACTGAAAATTGCTTTTATCCGCACCCTGAGGCTTGATGAAGGCCATATCATCGACACCGAACTTTCCCATCTGTTTGCCGCTATCGGCGCGGCCCTGAATGCGGGCGACGTCACCTACAGCATGGAAGCCATGGTAGAAAAGCTTAGTTCGGCCATCAAGATGGACTTTGAAGTGGCGCGGATGGAACCCTTGTTTGCCAATGAAGAGGAATTTGATGAGTTTATTGGCCGTCACAGCCTGGCCAAAGTGAATGTCCGTGACATTGATACTTACAGCGGCGACTGTTTTCTCGGCATCGATGCCGGCTCCACCACCACGAAGCTGGCCCTGATCGGCGAAGACGGTTCCCTCCTCTATTCATTTTACAGTAATAATGACGGCAGCCCGCTGAAAACGGCCATCAATGCCATCAAGGATATCTATGAGCATCTGCCGGCCGGCGCCCATATCGTCCGCTCCTGTTCTACCGGCTACGGTGAAGCGCTGATGAAGGCCGCCTTCCTGTTAGATGCCGGCGAAGTAGAGACCGTCGCCCACTATTATGCCGCTGCCTTTTTTAATCCAGACGTGGACTGTATCCTGGATATCGGCGGTCAGGATATGAAATGCATCAAAATTAAAAACAAAACCGTTGACAGCGTACTGCTGAATGAAGCCTGCTCTTCCGGCTGCGGCTCATTTATCGAGACGTTTGCCCGGTCTTTGAATTACAGTGTCGAGGATTTTGCCCAGGAAGCGCTGTTTGCCCATCATCCCATCGACTTAGGGACCCGATGCACGGTATTTATGAATTCCAAGGTCAAGCAGGCCCAGAAAGAAGGCGCTTCGGTTGCCGATATTTCCGCCGGCCTGGCTTATTCGGTAATTAAAAATGCCTTGTTCAAAGTAATCAAAGTAGCCGATGCCGCCGACCTGGGGAAAAACATCGTGGTCCAAGGCGGGACTTTCTACAATAATGCCGTGCTGCGGAGCTTTGAAAAAATAGCCGGCTGCCAGGCCGTCCGCCCGGATATCGCTGGGATTATGGGAGCCTTCGGGGCCGCCCTGATTGCCCGCGAACAGTATAAAAACGCCGGCCAGCCGGACACTGCTATGCTTCCGATTGCCAAGATCAATGCCTTGCAGTTTGAAACCAGCATGGCTAAATGTAAGGGCTGTACCAATAACTGCCGGCTTACCATCAATAAATTCACCGGCGGCCGCCAGTACATCTCCGGCAACCGCTGTGAACGGGGCATCGGCAAGACGAAGAATGAAGACGGGATTCCTAACCTGTTTGAATACAAACTCAAAAGGCAGTTTGCCTACGAATCCCTGCCGGCCGACGAAGCACCCAGAGGCACCGTCGGCATCCCCAGGGTACTGAATATCTATGAAAACTATCCTTTCTGGCATACTTTTTTCACCAAGCTGGGTTACCGGGTAATCCTGTCGCCCAATTCCAGCCATAAGATCTACGAACTGGGGATTGAATCCATCCCCAGCGAATCGGAGTGCTATCCCGCCAAGCTGGTCCATGGCCATGTGAAGTGGCTGCTCAACCAGAAAGTAGACTTTATCTTCTATCCCGCGCTTTTTTATGAGCGAAATGAGTTTGAAGATACCAACAATCATTATAACTGCCCGATCGTCGTTTCCTATTCGGAGAATATCAAAAATAATATGGAAGAGTTCGGCCGCGGGGAAGCGGTGCTGCGCAATCCTTTTATGTCCTTCCGTGACCTTGGCACGATATCCAAGGCCCTGGCCGCAGAATTCACGGAGCTCCCTGCCGAAGCGGTCCTGAATGCGGCCCGGCTGGGCTGGGAAGAACAGATGAAAGCCCGGGAAGACATCAAGCACAAAGGGGAAGAAGTTCTGGAATACCTGAAAAATACCGGCAGGCGCGGGATTGTCCTGGCCGGCCGCCCCTATCATATTGATCCGGAGATCCATCACGGCATCCCGGAACTGATTACCTCTTACGGCATTGCCGTGCTGACCGAAGATTCAGTTTCCCATCTGGCCAAACCGGAGCGCCCGCTGTTAGTCTCCGACCAGTGGATGTATCATTCGCGGCTTTATGCTGCGGCAAGCTTTGTAAAAACCACCGACAGCCTGGAACTGATCCAGTTAAACTCCTTCGGATGTGGCCTGGACGCCGTGACCACCGACCAGGTCAACGACATCCTGACCGGCTCCGATAAGATCTATACCTGCCTGAAAATCGATGAAGTCAATAACCTGGGAGCGGCCCGAATCCGAATCCGTTCGCTGCTGTCTGCGATCCGCATCCGTGAACAGCTGAATCAGGAGCGGCAGATCCGTTCCTCAGCCACCAGCCGGACGATATTTACCGAACAGATGCGGCAGGATTATACGATTCTCTGCCCGCAGATGTCGCCGATCCATTTTGAACTGCTGGAACCGGCCTTCCGCGCCTGCGGCTACCATTTTGTGGTGCTGTCCAATGATAACCGGCGTGCGGTCGATGTCGGTCTGAAATATGTCAACAATGACGCCTGCTACCCTTCGCTCCTGGTCGTCGGCCAGATCATGGATGCCCTGCTCTCAGGAACCTATGACCTGAACCGGACTGCCGTGATCATGACCCAGACCGGTGGCGGCTGCCGGGCCACCAATTATGTCGGCTTTATCCGCCGTGCCCTGGAAAAGGCCGGAATGTCCCATGTCCCGGTTATTTCCCTCAGCCTGATCGGGCTGGAAAGCAATCCCGGGTTCCGCCTGAGTGCCGATTTATTGGCCAGGGCTGCTTACGGAGCGATCTTCGGCGATATTTTCATGCGCTGTACCTACCGAATGCGCCCTTATGAGAAGGAAGCCGGGGCGGTGGATGCCCTGCATGCAAAGTGGCTGGAAAAATGTCAGCGCTTTTTATCCGGAAAGCACCAGAATTTCTTTACCTTCCAGAAGATGTGCCGGCAGATCATTGCTGATTTTGACAAAGTGCCGATTACCGATGTGCAGAAGCCCAGGGTGGGCATCGTCGGCGAGATCCTGGTGAAATATGCCCCGGCCGCCAATAATTATCTGGTAGAGCTGCTGGAATCGGAAGGGGCTGAGGCGATTGTGCCTGACTTGATGGATTTTCTTCTTTATTGTTTCTATAACCAGATTTACAAGGCCGAATATCTCGGTACCGGAAAAAAGGCGGCTATGATTGCCACGATGGGGATCCGGGCAATCGAGTTTGTCCGCAGCGCTGCTGTCCGGGCTTTTGCCAAGAGCCGTCATTTCAGCCCGCCGGTCAGTATCTATAAGGTAGCTGACATGGCACGGTCGATTGTTTCTATCGGCAACCAGACCGGCGAAGGATGGTTTCTGACCGGGGAAATGGTCGAGCTGATCCATAGCGGCGTGAATAATATCGTCTGTGCCCAGCCCTTTGGCTGTTTGCCGAATCATGTGGTGGGGAAAGGGGTTATTAAGGAGCTGCGGAAGCAGTATCCGTTGTCCAATGTTGTGGCGATCGATTATGATCCCGGTGCCAGTGAAGTGAACCAGCTGAATCGGATCAAGCTGATGCTCTCGACGGCGCAGAAGAATCTGCGGCAGATCTCATAGGATCATATGAAAAGATGTATGGTTAATTTGATACTATTTCAATATCATAGAGCATATAGATGAAATGCGTATTCATTAATCTGGCCTGACCATTTTCAATCAGATAAACATCCAGATTATAATTTTCGCTGCCAAGCTCTTGCTCTAACAGAACAACATAATTCCTGCCGTCAAACTCTTCCACGAATATTTGCATCACCGCCCGGCTTCCTTCATAGACTCCTAATTTACTTCGAAAGTCCGTGACTGGTATATAGTTTCCTTCCTGATCTGTTTCATATATTGTATAAGTCATATGATTCGTAGAATTGACAGAAGAGGAATACCATGTCTGTCGACTTATGATCTCATTATTTCCATCGTTATCTATGTCAACGCTTTTATGTATATCCATGGTCTCTTCTTCAAGATAATTCTGATATAAAAGGGCCAGTTCAGCCTCCGATACATCCTGTTCATGGCCCCACTGTTCATAATACATCCAATTATCATCATTCAAGTATACCGTGCTGGACATCAGTTCTGTTATCATCCCTTCCATCTGTTCAGCATGTGTATCCGAAAAATCAGGATTTTGATAAGTATGGATATAATTCCTATGCTGCCTGTTATCATCCTGGGCAATCCGATAACCCTCTTCAATTTTTTCTGAGCCGAATGCATAGATTTCAATGCCCGTATAAGCACCGTCATAATTATAAGTAAAATAGGCCAAATATTTCTTGCCTTCATATTCAATAATCTCAGGATGGCGTGCAAATATCTCATCAAAGAATAAGATCCTGAAAGATCCGTTTTCATCCCTTTTGGCATATCTGATATAGGAATTGCCAATGCTGCCCCCTCTTTCATAAATAACGAGTTCTTCCTCTCCGCACCCATCCATGTCGGCAAGATAAAATGACCCGTATTCCACCATAAACTCAATGTCCTGACCTTCAGAAAATTCAACTTCTGAGGCACTGACCTCACAGTCTATGCCATATTCTTCTATAAACAAAGAACTGTCATATGCAAAATAATGCTTCTGAGCTTCTTCCAGAAGCCCGGAGGGAATGAACCGGTTATCTTTCGGTAATGTCCCGATATTGATGATTGCGGACCGGCCTTCTGAATCAAGATAATTCATTAAGATTTCTCTGGCATCCGTAACCATAAGCTTATTAAAGCTACGTGATGATAGCATATAATATAATTCTGCCCGCTCCTGATCTATGTAGAAATCTTCTGTCTCATATATATGAGCCAGGTTGCGCCAGCCTTCACCGTCATGACCGCCGCCGGCTCGCAAGAAATACTCCGCAGCGGTTTCCATATCCTTTTCAACTCCCAATCCTTCCCAATACATATAGCCCAGTGCTGTCTGTGCTCCCGAATGCTGGTACTCTTCCCCGGCCTTATGAAACCAATAAAATGCCTGTTCATAATCCAGAGCGGTTCCCTCGCCATGCTCATACATCCAGCCGACGTTGTACATATCAAATACGCACCCATTTTCCGCAGCTTTCAGCATCCAGAAAAAAGCCTGCTCATAGTCCTGTTCCACTTCAACACCATAATAAGTTTCTCCATAGTAATAAAGCGTACCAAGGCGTGACTGAGATTCCGGCTCACCGGCCTCACCACGTTTAAGCAGTTCGTCAAAAGAATCCTCAACACGAAGGAATCCGTCTGCAGCTTCCTCCACATCTGTAACTAGGGATTCTTCTATCGTTCTATCGATGAATTCTTCTGGGGATGGATCAACAGTGGGTTCTTGTCCATTCGCATTCGATATTCCTCCGCTGTCGATAAGCTCTGCCTCATCATAAGAATTACCATCCGTAAACAAGCATGAGCATAATAACAACGTTGTTACGATCAATAAAAACACCCTGATTCTTTTCATCCTGTTCATCCTTCCAAGCTGTAGACATAATCAGTCTATACCCTAATCTGTCTTTGCAGTTAAGTCCCACCCGAAGAAGCGGTGGATGGTACTGAGATATTTTTCAGTGTCTTTCAGGAAGCTGCTGCAATGCTCCGCGCCTTCTACCAGAAGCAGCTCTTTAGGGGCCCTGCAGGCCTGATAGTTCTGCAGGGTCATTTCCATTGGTACCAGGCTGTCCGCTGTTCCATGAACGAATAGAACCGGTATGCGGCAGAGTTCCATGGCTTCCAGCGTTGTGGTTTCGTTTAGGCTGAAACCAGCCTTTTGACGGCACATGCGGTTGATTTGGTTGACGGTCCAGGTACCGACACGAAAGGATGCCTTGGCCACTTTGGTTACCATGTCGTAGGGGGACGTAAAACCGCAGTCTGCGATTACCCCTTTCACTTCCTGCGGCAGTTTCATGGCTGTCGTCATCAATACAGTGGAAGCCCCCATAGAAAGACCTGTGAGATAGATGGGCAGCGGAACCTTTAGATTGGCTTTGTGGTCATGAGTAAGATAATGAATCCAGTCCAGGCAGTCATAGCGTTCTAACACGCCGAAGCCGATATATTTTCCTTCGCTAAGGCCGTGGGCACGCTGTTCGACCAGTAGCAAGTTGCAGCCGCAGCTACGTAGCTTCTGTGCCATAGCGGCGAAATCGCGGATCCATCCGCTCCGGTAACCGTGAAACATAAGCAGGGTACGCCGGGCTGCCGCTGCCGGCAGATAGTGTCCGGCCAGAACGAAACCGTCCCGGCTTTTGATCTGGATCACTTCCGGTTCCTGAGCTTGGATCCAATCTCCGTACTCACCGGCTTCCCTGACTAAGCGGGTGAAAGGACGGGCTTTTTTGTAATGACTGAAATTGAGCGTCCTTCTGCCGATAGCGATGTTCATAAAGATCCGGTGGGTGATTTGGATTACCGAATAAGCGGTCACGGAAAGGCATAATGCCACGGAAATAATATATTTCATGATAGTCTCCTCAGATTAGAATAAAAGAATCTGTTCTGCTATCTATTATTTCCCTAGTCTCCTACTATTATTAACTTGATTTTAAATTATTGGGATTATTTATTGCTATATCTATTGTTTATAAGTATCTAATGTTTATACGTATCTTATGCTTTATACAAATCTGATGCTTTATACGTATCTAATGTTTTATGCCATGTCTCATATTTTATGCCATATCTAATGCTTTGAGGCCCTTCACATCAATGCAATCTGTAGCTCTCCTGCTTGATCTGTGGTGATGCGGATGGTTATGTCACATCTGTCTGTCACTTGATAAGCCTGAAAATATTTTTCTTCCAGCGGGATCCACCTGTTCTTAAAATTATGGCAGGCTTGTTCCCCGTTGCGATGCCGGATACGTTTTTGTTGTTCTTCAGGTGAGATGTCGGCGAATATTTTTAAAACATATAATTCTTCCCATTGGGGCAGCATGGAATAAGCACCCTCGATTATCATAAGCGGTGCCGGTCTGACCGTGATGCTGGCTTGATAGTCCATGGTATGGCAGTCGAAGATCCGGTAGGAAAAACTGCCGCCGCGTCTGAGCGGAACAGCGACTTCTTCCTCGAAGCGTTCATAATGCACGTTAACCCTGTCCTGGCCGCGCAGATGGCCCGGCAGGTAGAAATGGTCCATTCGGATGACCTGACCACCATATTCTGCCGCAAGACGGTCAGCCAAGGTGGACTTGCCGGCGCCGCATCTGCCGTCAATCGCTATGCACGCAGGGTTCTTGAGGGAGACTACGTTTTTAGCCTGAAGGTAATCCTTAAATTGTTTCATAAAAGCAGCTCCGATTCATGAATCTTAGGTTATCTGTTCAGCAGGCAGCCTAATTACGGCTTTGATCAAGCAGGCCGGTTCTTTTCAATGACATAACAATAACCGGAATAATAATAATCTGCAGGATAATTCCGGCAAAGGTGCCGGCAAAGATATTATAAAAAGATGCCAGGGCAACTGCCTGTCCGAATGCAGCTGATATCAGGACATTGATGATACGGCCGGTTATCATCGCACCGACCAGGCTTACATAGATGTAGGCATTGCGTTTGGGTAACAACTGGTACAACAGTCCTGAACAGGCACCGTAAACCGCCAGTTCAAAAGCCATCGGTACGGCAACGACCGGCATCGGCGGCATGCCGAAAAGCAGGAATCTAAGCAGCGGTGCTATACCGCCCACGACCAGTCCATATTGCCAGCCACAGGCAAAGCCGCATAACAATGCCGGCAGATGCATTAAGGAAAACAGCGTTCCCAGCTCCCGGTTGTTTCCGGTCAGCAAGGGAAGAAGCAGGCATAAAGCCAGACACACACCGGCAGTTACCATCTTACGAATGTTCATGATCACAATCTCCTTACGATATAAATTGAATTACATGCAAAGCATGCATTTATCATACTAAAATCAGGCTCAGCTGTAAAGAATTATCTCAGCAGCATAATTTTTATTTTTTTGTCACAACCAGTACTGCCGCGCTGTCTAATAAGTAAAGAACAAAAATCAAAAATATTCCATTATGGAGGACAAGACTATGAAAACACTTTTACTGACCCTGCTTACCGGGATAATATTCGGAGCATTGGACATTCTTCCCATGCTCCGAATGAAGCTGGACAGATTTGCCATCATATCGGCATTTGTCTTTTATCTCATCATCCCATTCATCATTTACAACACCGATCTGTTCGGGATGGCATGGTGGCTGAAAGGCGGAGTGATTACTCTTCTGCTGGCGCTTCCCGTCATTATTTTAGTCGCTAAAGACGGCATGAGCGCAGCCATGCCTATTCTTGCGATGTCGGTTATTCTGGGCACGCTGATTGGCGTTGTCGGAAAATATGTAACAAAATTACTATGAAAACTGCCGTAAATTGAATAAAAATATGATTAGCTGGCCAGAGGCCGGGAAATCACACTATTTTCCCGTCCATGTATGGCACTTATTCTTAAAAAGCTTGAAAATTTTAACCGATCTAAATTATTCAACTGTCAAATGAATAGCATCAATGCTTTATCTAAGTCCTAACGAAAAAGTGGTGGCCTCCGGCCCCCGAGCCCCTCATACTTTAATACTAATAACATGATCAGGTATAGGTATAATAAATTCATTTGTGCAACAAGATAAAGTGTGAGATTGGAAATTCTAATTACACACTTTATTTTTATACGTTGAGTATGATAAAATTTAAAGATGATGACTATCTGTCTGGTAATGATCAGCCCGAATTACAGGAGGTAAATATCTATGCAAACTGATCCTTTTCACTTGGTAGACAAGGCACTCGACGGTGATAAGCAGGCGCTGGGGGAACTGCTGCTCTCGGTGCAGGATATGGTCTACAATCTTTCGCTGCGAATGCTGGGAAGCCCTCACGATGCCGAGGATGCCTCGCAGGAAATCTACCTGCGTATCATCACAAAACTCTCCAGCTTCAAAAAGGAAAGTGCGTTTTCTACCTGGGTGTACCGCATAGCCACCAACCATCTGCTGAATTACAAAAAATCCATGTTCGCTAAGATGCCGCCGCTCAGCTTTGAGTATTACGGCGCTGACATTGAGTCAGGATGTATCAAAAACAGCGGGGCGCTCATGGCCGGTGTGGACGAGGATTTGCTGGAACAGGAGCTGAAAATGTCCTGCACCAATGTCATGCTCCAATGCTTTGACCCTGAAAGCCGTCTTATTTATGTGCTGGGTACGATGTTGAAGGTTGACAGCAAGGTGTGCGGCGAGATTTTGGACATCACGCCGGAAGCTTACCGACAGCGTCTGTCCCGGCTGCGGCAAAAAATGGCCGTATTCCTCAGCGAATACTGCGGCCTCGCTTCCTCACCCAAATGCAGCTGTAAAAAGCGGGTGGGCTATGCGATACAAAATCATCGGCTTAACCCCGTCAGTTTGGAATATACACAATTGAAGCCGGATGAGAAGTTGAGATACCTTCAGGCAATGGATGAAATGGACGCTCAGTCACAAATTTTCGCGAATCTGCCGACATACCGCTCTCCTCAGAAAACAAAGGATTTTCTGCTGGAACTCCTGCGTTCAGAGGACATGGAAACGATTCTTCGTACCGGAATACAGTAATCTCTAAGGCAGCTAACAGGGAAAGGGGGTAACCGGATGAACATTATTGCTGTGGATGATGAGCATGCATCCTTGCAGGAACTGGAAAATGAGCTAAAAAAAGTGGCGGACAAAGCCGAAATAAACCTTTTCTCTTCAGCACGGGAAGCGCTTTCCTATGCCCGGAAAAAGGTGGTTGACGTGGCTTTCTTAGATATCGAGATGGCAGAGATGAGCGGGCTGCATCTGGCCAAGAACCTTAAAGAACATTACGGTGATACCAACATCATTTTTGTGACCGCCCACAGCCGTTATATGTCAAATGCCTTCCAGCTGCATGCCTCCGGCTATGTGATGAAACCGGCTATGGCCAGTCACATAGCTAAAGAGCTTGAAAACCTGCGCCGACCAGTGAGGCATCCCGATGTCGGCATCCGGATTCAGTGTTTCGGTAACTTTGAGGTATTTATGAACGGCCAGCCGGTTGCTTTTGGGCGAGCAAAAGCAAAAGAAATGCTTGCCTATCTGGTTGACAGGCACGGAGCCGGCGCCACTAATAAAGAGATTGCCGCAGTTTTATGGGAAGACGGGCCATATGACCGCAGCCACCAGAAACAGCTGGATAACATCATCTGCGATCTGCTGCGTTCCCTTGACAGAGCGGGAATCAGCTCGATTATTGTCCGGACCACAGGGACTTATGCGGTAAATACCGCAACAGTGTACTGCGATCTGTATGAGTATGAAAAGGGAGATGCCTATGCTGTTAACTGCTATCATGGCCGGTACATGGAAAATTACAGCTGGGCGGAATTTACGACAGGTCGCCTGGACAGGCTGAGATAACCGGCGTGTTTGGCACTGAATCGTCCTTGCCCTCATTTATTGGTTATTGTATTGTGATTGTCATCGACTGCCTGTTATTGCGGAAGAATAAAGAAAAGGCTGATTTGTCTTAGCCATTTAAGATGCACGAAGCGGACACCCCGCCATGTGGAGTGTCCGCTTCGCTCCCCGTTATTGGTTCAGCAGGCAGTATCCTGCGAGTTACTTTACGGTTGATAAAAATTAAATTTAGTCAAATAAATAGGCATAGAAAGATATATAATTTTCAGAGAAACCGCCGTGACTAGTCCCATGTTCATATTTATGTCCTCGAAAAAACATAGAAAAATAATAAAAGGTATCTGGATCAGAATCATTTAGGAGATAGAGACATAATTTGTCATGCTTAATTTCATTTAACGCCAACATATTTAACATCAGACGCGAATATTCACTTATGGTAATAAATAAATTATTGCTATCGTTTTGAAATGCCTGCTTGGAGGCAAGCTCTACACAATCTATGAACCGTTCTTTTTCACTTCTATTGACATCTATTTCTGCCATTAAAGCTTCTGCTAAAGCATCCAGAGCCTTAAAATCAATTTGTTCTGCCAGTTCCTTGTTTTCTTCACTATTTATTAAATTTTTTATATCATCCATATTATATGGCCTCCGAATTTAAAATATATTTTATAATTTTAAGATGAGTTCCCTGCTTTAATTAAGCCTTGTTATTTCTTATCCTGTCTGAATCAGAAGGAATATAAATAAAATATGTAATTGGCTTTGTTTGACCGGCAATATTCAATAACATCGAAGTACTTACATCCTTGTTCGTATTTTTGAAAAGGCGCATTGAGACGATCCTTTTTTTCTCTAACAACATAGGCTACAACATTATCAATGTTGATCGGACTTTTATACTTTTTGCATAATTCAGTTAGGTTTTCATTAAAGATCTCTTTCATTTTATTCACATTCCTGTCGCAGTGAGCCGTAGCCAAGATCGCTGCAACCTTCATGTAATCAATAAAACATTTTTCTTCTTCATTATGTGGGTCTTCTTGTAATAATTCTTTTTCACTCATATGATTACTCTCCTATTCTTTTTGTGCAGATAAATATAGCTGGTTGTCGGCTGTTCAGAAGGTACTGAGCATTGCGTTCAACCGAACAAATAAGCATGATAAGAAAAATAATTTTCGGAATAACCGCCATATTCACATGACATTTCATATTTACTTCCACGCGAGAACATATTGAAATAGGTATATTCATCCTCTCTGGAATGACATCTGACATGGACGCATAGTCTATCAGACCTGATTTCTTCTACTATTAATAATTTATACATGTAATTCATAAACTGTCTGCAGGAACCGGCCGCGCTCGTGTTGTTGGTCCCGAATGCCGCCTTGGAGGCAGCCTTCACACATTTTATAAATTTTTCTTTCTCACTTTCACCCGTTATTTCTGCCTTAACAGCATCCATCAACGCATTCAGAGTCTCAGTATCAATTTCGTCTTCTAATGCCATGTTTTCTTCCTCGTCGTATGGAGTTTCTGGGTATGGATATACATGGAACAGGTAATTGGCATTATTAATCCGGCAGAAATGCTCGACACTATAGAGCTTAGCCCCAGTTACTATTTCATGGAAGGCCGGATTATTGTCCTGTGGTTTCTTAAAAACATATCCTACAATATTTTTGATGTTAATCGGGCTTTTAAACCTTTGGCAGTATTGGGATAAGTGCTCGTCAAAGATATCGCGCATTTTTTCCACACTGCGGCCGCATTGCGCTGTAGCTAATATTGCCGCAGCCCGCATGTATCCTAAAAAACGATCCTCATCCTCATTGTCGGCACTATTTACCACCTTCATTTCTTCCTGTGATAATTCTTTTTCACTCATTGATTTCCTCTCCTATTCTTTTTGTTAGATTGTTTGTAGTTTCTTATTATTTTGTAAAATAAACAAATAATCTTATTATCCCTCCTTCGGCCATGACTGCATTCTTTTATATCATAATATCTAACGCCCATCAAATCCCCATCAGATCAGCCAAAATTTTTACTAAACATTTCACATGTAATGATTGAGATTTTTATTCACACATGTTAGAATTAACATAAATTATATAAGTTTTCACTGTTGATTGTTCGTCCGCGAACGCGGACATGGGGTATGAACATGACTACATGGAACGCTACCATAATCAGTGTCATGTCCTACAGATGGGAGCCGATGACATCGGTTATACTGATAACCATAGCCGGGAATGGCTGCGCCGTTCTCATCCTCACTATGCTGCTGTCTGGTATTCTGCTGAACGGGCACGTACCTAACCGGCTTTACCCGCATTTCCTGGCCATGGTACTATTGTCCCTGGCGGG
>QMCD01000458.1_pt1 | contig 28276 bp, 38 predicted proteins | sample 1821841 | NCBI WGS metagenome assembly QMCD01 (sample SAMN01991225, study PRJNA193472) | Termite gut metagenome, whole genome shotgun sequencing project. | isolation source: worker | host: Macrotermes natalensis | reverse complement strand
CCTGCTTCTACATCTTTTTGAAGAATATAATCTTCTCCATCTTCATTCTGTAAAAAACTTCCAGCAAGAATACCACCAACACCTTCAACAATACTTGTAGTAGTAACAACATCAGCCTTAATAGCCCCTAAACCAAGGTCAAGGTTACGTACCTGTACACCATCAATATATAATGTCCCTGTAGATGCTGTATATTCAACATTAGATGTAGAACTTCCACCACCAGTAGATGAAATAACATTAGTTTCTGAAATAGTTATATTTTCACCGGCTATTAGTTTTCCTTGATATTTAGCATCAGCTTCTGCTCTATGTTCTTCAGTAGCTTCATTTATCTGATTAGTTACCCAAGTTTGTTGGGCTATATCTCCAGTTGCTTGAGCATTAGCAATTGCTGTTTCTGCAATAGCTTCAACTTGTTCTTGAGTCATTTGATTAACTAAAACATCTGCTATTTTAGTATCTACTGATTGATTTGTAGCTAAGTTTGGTTTATCTGCTGTGTATATAGGATCGGTTTCAGGGCCTCCTGAACCACCTCCCGTAGTTTTAATTGCGTAATTTGCCATTTTAAAACGTAATTGTAAATTCCATATCATCATTAGAAACCTTTACTGACTTATTATCATTATAGATTCCTAACATCTTATTTTGTAAATCAATAGCACTAATTGCTTCCTTTACTTTGCCTCCTTGAATAGCCAATTCATATAATCCTTCTATCCGTTCTAAGTTTAGTTGTTTTATAGACTCAGTATCAAACCCTTCTCCAAGTAGTAATGAAGCTTCATAGATTAGCTTATTTTGAGCAGCTAAACTAGTAAATCCATAAAGCCTCTCAATCATCATTCTTAAACTCTTTTTACTAAAGCCTTGTGAGATCTTATCTGCTATTGTTTTTATTGCAAGTTCTCGTTCTCCTTTTCCCATAAGTCTAGTTCTTTAAAGCAACTATCTTCCATTCCAAGTTTATCAGATAAGTACTTAGCTGCTTTAGATTTAAATATCTTTTGTAAAGTTAATGCTCATTTACTACCATTAGCTGTAGACTCATTCTCAAGTATACTAACTACCTGACTAAATATCATAAGATAAATAACAAAGCTAGTAATAGCAATACTTGGAATAACTCACATCTGAATAATAGCTGCTAAGAATATAATCAGTAACTCAAAGCCAATAGTAAAAATTAATCTTTTAAATCCAGTAGAAGTAATCCTAGCAGTTTTATATTTCTCTGGGTCTTTTTTATATAATCGGATATTTAACCGTATTGCAGAGACTACATCTATTAGATGCGCAAAGAACAATATATAGATAGGATACATAATAGGTAGAAATACTACACACAAGAATGCTCCTAAAGCTTTAATAGCTGATACAATCATAGTTGATAAGTTTAGTTTCATAATTATAGACATTTATCCTCATAATCACACACATTATAACATTGCCCTAATTCACTGGGTATTGAGATGTCAATGGTAGCTGAACAACCAGCTAATAAATCAGCATATTGTTCTTTAAAGGAATTGAGGGAGAAATCAGTATAATCCATAGTATTTACTTTACTACGAATTGTATTTATAATATTACTCAGAACTAAGTATCCTTCAGATTGAACATCTATTCAGTTAGACCCATTCTTCATAAGTCTATCAGCTCAGATAAACTGAAAAGTATGAGTATTTATATTCTGAGTAATCTGACTCTGAGTATTAAAGACAAGTAAAGCCGGATATTTAATATCTTGCATAGTTGTGAAGTTATATTCATTAAACATAACCTCACAACCTGCAGATTTTCCAATTCCTTCTATCAGTTTAAGTAATTTCTTGTAATTCATTACCAACAACTTCTATAATGATTATAATATCTATCTGTATATTTACGAGCTATATGTCTATTTATATACCTGGAATCAGTTTCTATAACTGGAATTCCGAATATAGTTTTAGCTTCAGTAAGCACTGGACAACAGCCACAATGATTCTGAGCAAAACAAGGATTGCATCTCATAAACTTTACTAATCTATCTCGGTAAAAGTTAAGTTTACTTTGGTATCTCTGCTCTACTGCAGTTATTTCTGATTCTGTAGCTTCTCTAAATGTTCCATTAGGATCTGTAGCTCTAACTACTCCAGTATTTCTTTCTTGGTAACTTATAGATTTTGGTAAATCGGCCTTAATTCCATATACATAAATAGGAAATAAGTAATCAAGAAGAGTTTTGTAGCATATATTTTCTGGTAAATCTATATCACCAGAGCATTTTAAATCTCATAGTGTATCATAGATACATCTACCTATAAGTTTATCTACTATATAATCCTCTATCCAAAGAGTAGATTCTGTTAAATACTCTCTATGTAAATTCTCATCCATATTACCATTACGAATTATGTAATCATCAGTAAATAAAGGACAAGTATGTGGTTTATGATTACAGCAACTCATTGGATTCTATATTAAAAAGTAAATTAATCTCTTCATCAGTAAGTTTCATACTAAGTCTAAGTAAAGCTTTCTGTTGACTAACAGGAATACCTGATGTAATAATCTTAAGAATTTGTTCTGAGTCTATAATCTTCTCCTCAGCATCAATATACTGATTGATAATCATACTACCTTCTCCAAAAAGCTCGTTAAATAAACGAGTTATAATACTTTGAACTCTATTTATGTAACAAAGCTCTTGTTTAAATGCTTCCTGAAATTCCTGCGTATTAAATCCAGTAGTTGCAGTAACATCACCGAATAGTGCAGGAATAGCTTTCATAGTTTGGTATATCTTATCCTTAGTATTCTGATCTATAGTAGTATATTGATCAGTAAATCCAGAATCTGCTCCAAGTCTATTCAGCTCAGGTTTAGCTCCATTTATATGACTTGGATCATAAGTTAAAGCAAAGAATTTAGCTGCATTCTTATTTCCACTAAACTTAGAAGCTAAAGCATATTCAATTTGATTAATTTCGTCATCTGTAGGATTACTAACTGGAACAGTTAAATAACCAGAAACATTAAAGTTATTAGCTACAGAATTATTATTGAAATCTTGAATACGAATTTGTGTATCACAAGCAGTTAAAGCCGGAACATACATAGGAGTTGGATAATGAGAATCGCAAGCTTCTTTGTAATAGAAAATCTGAACTTTTCTACTCTTAGATCCATCAAATGCTTCAAACTCTTGATAAGTATTAGGTTTTCTATCTAACCAATCTTCGTAATAAAAAAACTTAGTGAAGTCTTTATTACTACGTAGATTCTTGATTTTTATATATTCTATTTCGTATCCTAATCCATTCCATCCTATCTGAAGAGCAAATCCTCCATAAGTTTGAATATCTTTAAAACACTTAAAGACTATATTATCTCAGTTTTTATTATACCATTCTGTATTCCATTCTATTCCTTTACCCATTAAGTAATCCTGACGTTTACTAATTATTGCACTAAGAGTAGGGCATCTACTAGCAATCTCAGAATAGAATTCAGGATTAAGAGTATGAATACTCGGATAATAATCTCCCCAAGTTACATACTTATTTCCGTTAACAGTCTCTTCTTTCTCTACAGTATTAGGAATAGTAAAAGATATCTCATTTAAAAGACTGAAAGCAGTCATAGGATTACTTTTAACAGTCTTAGGTACTGGTTTATTTGTTTTTGCAACAGCCATCTTGTTTAATTTTATATTTAAGTAATCCTTTGTCTTTTATACACATTTGAGTCTTAGAGTATCCTATACTTATGGGTTTACCAAAGAAGTAAATAGGTTTCCCATTTGACTCAAGTAGTTTACCAGTCTCAAAGTAAGTTTCTGGTATATTTAGTTTATTGATATCTGTTATAGTATCATTAGTAATCCAGTAGTTGTATATTCCTTCTGATACACAATCTGGTAAATCAAGTAAGGTACAACCAGAATCTCTTACCAATTCAATTGTATAGCATTCTCTCCAGTTTGAGGTATTCTGAATTATCATATATTTACCCCAAACTGGAATAGAAAGCTTATTATATTTAGCATTAATGGTTATCATTTTTATCGTACTTCTATATTTTATAAATTTTACACTCCTGATATTTTTCCATCTATTCAGGACTAACTAATATTTGACTAACCTTATACATCAGGAATTTATAATATTATAATTTTACTATATTCCAATTTCTTGTATTAGCACCAAATCTTGATCTAAAAATCTCACCATATGATATATCAGATGCTGTAATTGTTCTTACTACAGTATTTCCTGTTCTAAATGATCCTGTTATATTGTCTATTACTACATTAGTCCAATCAACATTACCAACATTTACAGTAAAGTTAGGTATTTGTCCTGGTAAATCAGGGCAGAAATATGTTCCTATTGAAACATCTGGTCTAATATTAGTAAGATCAACAACCTCTACTCCTGTTAAGTATAAAAAATAATTTCCTATTGATGTTACATTTTTGAGGATATGTGACAGATTAACTTTTGTACAGCCTGAAAAACCTCTAAGGAAGTTATTTGGTAGTGTAGAGGTTGTTTCATAATCTGTTCCAAATACAAACTCTGTAAAAGCTGTTTTAGCATAACTGTGTCCATAAACATCTACTGTAGTAGATGTATTAGAGAACTTACTTATAGGATCATCTATCGGATTAATGGGTAATTTCTCATCAGGTAAAGCTACATTACCAGCCTTAACCATTACATATGATTCAACATATGAAGATTTACTCCACACCAAGTCACTACCATAGTATACTTTAGAGGCATCTCCACCCCAATATACATTATCTACATTACCGTTAAAGTTTATCATAATATTATCCTACAATTATGTAAATTATGTTTGGATCAGGTGTAATACCATCAAATTCAGCTTGTGTCATTCTCTGAATAGGTAATCTATCCATAGGTATTTTACCATTTGCGTCAACCAATTGGTAATTGCGGAACTGAAGTGAACTTTCACTACTGTTAGTGCCTTGACCAAGTTGAAAAGCTCTAGTAGCCGTAGCGTTAGCTCCCCATCCTAATGCAGTTGAATTTGTAGCTAAAGCTTTAGTTGTATATCCAATAGATACACTATTACTACCCTCACCTTGAGCCTCAACTCCTATCACTATACCTCTTGTACCAACATTAGATGTTGAATTATTACCTAATGTATTTCTATTACCTATAATAATACCATCAGCTGCATTGTATCCTTTTGAAGCTACACCTAAAATTAATGTGTTATTATTACTAGACGATCCTTCACCAATAATAATATTTGTACCATTTTTCCAAGCAGTAAAAACAGGGTCAGTCTCATTTACTGTTATGTTACTTATTGCATTATCAACATATAACTTGTTTGTAACACTGTTCCCAGAAACAGGAGAATTATTGACAGATAGATCATTAAAGTAACCAGACCCAAATGGATATGAAGAATTACCAATGTATGATGTTCCTGTTACATAAGGTGTAATATATCCAGTAGTATTAATTCTAAGACCTGATTCAAATACTTTACTGCCAGTAATCATTTGAAGTCCAGCAAGTTTAACAACATCAGAATCATTTGCTTTAGAATCTAAAACCATTTGTGTTGCGGTGGATATCGGTTTATCTAAGTCAGCAGTATTTTGAACATTACCTAAACCTATTTGTGCTTTAGTGACCTGGTGAGGATTATTTGTATCCTCTATATGATTTTCAACAACTGAATTATCAGCTTTTTGAGATAAAAGTGTATCTACATTTTGTTTATTATAGTAATTTGAAAGGTCTACAGTAGCTGAAGATTCACCAGCAGGTTCCCAACCACCATTAACCCATAGCCATTCAGCATATGTACCATCACCATTTGGTACTAAATATATCTTATTTGCGACACCAGTAGCAGGAAGCTCATCTACAACTTCATATAAATCTTGTACAGCTCTAACAGTTGTAGTTCCATCAGGATTTTGAGTTAATTCAATACCCTCACCAGCCATTATTCTACCATTTTTTGAATCTAAATCGCTTGTTAAGTTTATTACTTTACTTTGTGATATATTAGAAATAACTTCATCACCTATAGAATTAGGTGCTAATGAAACCTCAAGGTCTATATCAGTAAAATACTTAGGATCAAATGTATGGTATGTATTAATTGCTCTTTCGTCTACATATTGTTTAGTAGCAGATTCCATAGCTGTTTCAGGATCTCTAGATAGGATAAGTGGCCCAGTCATATTATCTCCAGATAAATTTACTTTACTAATTTGTAGATCTGAAGTAGTAATTTCTAATTGAGATATTCTATCTGCTAATTCATTACTAGTAGATGGATTTTCTATCGCTGCTATATTTCCTTCTCCATCTAATCCTAAAAATATATCTTCAGAAGTAGCTTGTCTAGGTATAAGATCAGCTACATCTACATATTTATCGTTTTCGCAACATTTGCAATTGCTCATAATCGTTAAGTGTATTAAAAGAAAAAGCTGAGAGGATAAACCTCCCCTCAGCTAATTCTATTATTAATTATATCTACGGTTGAACTGTTGGGTTCAATATTTCCTCCATTGCTTCATCAGAAACAAAATAAGGAATCTGACGTTGTTCGTCAACAAAAGTAATGGTATAAGCATTAGTGTTATCGTCAGTAGTAGTACCAGAGGCACCAGTAACAGATGCTTTAACAGCAAAGTCATATCCCATCAGATGGAAGAAACCATTTTTATCTTCTACAATTACCCACAAATCACTAAAAGCAAGAGCCATAACTTCTAATCTGAGAGCTGGCTGCATCCTATAAAGAATAACAGTCAAAGTATCAGTCCAGAATAAAGGACGACCTTCAGGATCGTTAGTTGCAGCCCATTCAAAGCTAGCTGTATTACGTTTGAACTCCATCAATTTAAACTTAGCTGCAGCAGTTGCAGTAATAGCTGTTATAGTTCCAGTAATAGGATCTAATGTAAAATCAGCTTCAGTTACTTCACCTTTACAAGCATACCATATTCTAGATACACCACTAAGGTTAGGAGAACAATCTAATGTAAACCCATTAAGGGTTTGGCAACAAAATAATGCCATATATGTCTAATTTATTAAATATTAAAAATAAAGGGCTATACTTTTATCATATAGCCCTTTTATCTTGATTACTGAGAAACTACAACAGCACCGTTTTCAATAGGACTAACTATTTCAACAGGAATACCTGCAGCATTAGCCATTACAGCATCAGTAAACGTAAACGATACACAGTCTTCAGGTTTTGCAACTGCCCAACCTACTAAGCCTTGAGCATACCATTGGAATTTAACAGGAGCACAAGCACATTTGTGGAAAGCAATATGAGTCAACGAATCTTCGTTGATTGCACTCAGCATCAAACCTGCAGGAATTATAAATCCTTGATGAACACCATCAGAATTCAGACCATTCAAAGCTTTAGTAGCTATAACCCTTACACCATCGCGTCCAGGAACCATATATTCAGCAGCAGTAACAACTGCACTACCTGCATTATAATGAACCAAGTTAGCGAAAACTAAGGAAGTCTGATACTTCAAAGCAGCATCGCGTCCTATAAATACCAAAAACTCATCTCCCCAGTTGTAAGCATCTTCAGGAAGAGAAGTCATTGCATTATCTATAACAGTATAAATCGAGCCAGATATATAGGCTTTAGTTACTGCTTTACCTTTCAGTTGCTGAACTAATCCGTCGATAGCATCAGTTCCACCATTTGCACTAGATACACCATTAATAAGTAAATCATTAATACTAGAAACTTCACTTACTCGGAGAGCATCAGCAACATCAGTTGCTAACCTACCAATAGATTCAGAACCAGCTTCCCAGTTATATTTACTACGAATAGCGTCCAAATCTCCCATACAGTAACCTCTTTCTTTAGCTACACAGGCTACAGGAATCTGTACTTGCAACATAGGATCGGTGCTCTGAGTGTCGTCGCAACAACCTTTTAAATCTTCTTTAGTTCCATTATAATTTATAAGGGAAACAATCTTAATACCAGAAGCCATACCATCATAACCAAAACGATTACGTTCAGGAACATAGCGACTAACAATTTCTTCGGCTAAAGTCGGAACAAGAATCTTCTCTGTTACTTCAGCATATCTGGTTAAACCAGTGACAATATCAAATGCCATTTTTAAATTTCTGTTTTAGTTCATTTATAATTAGAGACGGCAAATTTCCCTCTCTGTTCATCTTTTAAGTCTTTTTCTTTTATAAATGGTACTGCAGAAAACTGAGTTTCTTCAGTAGGAGTTGATAAAGCTTCAACTTTAGCAACTAAATCATTAACTAATGTAACAAGAGTATCAAAAGATTCTTTAGTCACTTCTCCAGTAGACACAAGCTCACCCTCGATAACATCTACCATATCAGATACAGCATCTTCTGCTACTTCTACTTCAGATTCACTTTTAGGTTCTTCAGCCTCCTTTTCTGTTACATTGGTAATAAGACCATCAGCAATATTAACAATCTTACCATCTATTTCATATTCTCCATTTTCAGGAGTTACTAAATTTCCTTCAGGATCTTCTAAAAAGACTTCTGATCCTTCAACCAGTTCTTTATAAGTTAAGATTCCTTTTTCTGTTTCAACAGAAGCAAACTGCATATTAAACAGTTTCTCTACTTTTGCTTTTAATGATTTGAACATTAAATTCTCTTCTTTACTTAGTGCTAAACCTGGAAGAGAAGGACTAAAACCCCTAAGTTCTCCAGATTTAATCTTATTCCAAACTTCGTTATTATCAACTTTATATTCAGCAATCCAACTTCCTGCGGCTATATCTCCAGAATCTTCAGGAAGTATATAACTTTGAAGTAAATGAATACCTTGTACTGGTTTACCATTATGATGAATATCTATTTTATTAAATAATCCATTCTTGGAAGCTGATAAAACGCAATCTTCTATAAATTCAGGTGTAAAATACTTATAAACTAACTCTCCATTAACTTTACGAGCTATTGGGTAATTTGCCCTAAGTACTACTCCTTTTACTTTTCTTTGTTCCTCGCTTGATTCAAAGACTTTAAACAATTCATTATCTTCTTCCTTACTAAAGTAATAAAAATTAGACTCAGAAGCGGGCATAAATACAAATGATGTAGCTTCAAATAAACCATTAATGTCTTCTATCTCAAAGGGAGTAACACTCTTTCCTTTAATTTCCATCCTTCAACATTTAAAAGTTAGGGAGAGAATTACTTTCCTCTCCCGCTCTTAATGAATAACTAACTATTATAGACCTTTAAAAACTTGTTTCGCTAAGTAATACCCTTTGTCCTCTCATTGCTTGATTTAAATCCTCAGTAATTAATACAGGAACATAGATAGGACTCTGTGGATTGTCTAAAGTTTCAACTTCATATCCTTGTTGATACTCACCTACTGATGGAAGACTTACATCTGGTAAACTAATCTGTGCTCCTCCTTGCATAGTAGGACCAGTATATTGTTGACTTAGTATACTAGCTACTTGAGTTGCTCCAAATATTGCAGTAGCTGCAGCAGCAGCAGCACCAAGTGCAGGACCAACAATAGGAATAGGGCTAAGAGATTGATAAGCAGATATAGCTCCAAGTGCAGTTTGTATAGCAGCTGCACTAGCTGAAGCACCTTTTTGAACTTCAAATGCTTTCCTAGCTCTTTTTTCCTCTTCTTTAGTTATTTTACCATCCTTATTTGCATTATCTACAGCATTTCTATAAACAGTATCAGCTAAGTTAGTAATTGCTTGGGTATATTGTTCAGCAATTTGTAACTTAACAAAAGTAGCTTCAGAAACTAACTGATTTTCACCTTTAGTGGTAAAGGCTAAATACTCAATACGTCGTTGATAATCAAGTTCTTGAAATTCTCTCATTTTATCAGCATTCTCTAAAGCTACAGAGATTTGTTTATCTCCATACTCTCTTCGTAATGCTAATAATTCTTCTTCAAATCTTCTATAAGCTTCTAAGTAACTATCTAATACAGGATCAAACTCTTCAAGTATAAGAGGATCACTTCCAATAGAAATTGTAGGGGCTGCAGCTTTCATTAATTCTCTAAACCTCTTAGTCTCATCTGATGGTTTATCATCAAATTCCGCTAATTTCTTATAGCTCTCAAGAACCTGCTGCTGTGACTCTATTAACTTATTATAGGCTTCTATTTCTCTAGATAATTGAGCTATTCTATCTCTATTTCCTTCTTTAGTAGCTACTTTAAGTTCGTAGTTTATATCCTTAAGCTTCAGATATACATCAGAAAGTTCTTCATTAAGTACCTTAGTCTCTCCCTCTATTCTTACTTCTCCCTCAACTGCAGAAATAATTAGATTATCTAAGTATTCTTTCATCTCAGACATTCTTAATCCAAAAGGATCATTTACTTTTTCTCCAGTGACCTGCTCATATAATTTTCTAACTTCAATCTGCGCTCTAGAGAAAGCTGTCTTAGAAGAATCAATAGGAACTATATCTAATAGAGATACTCCTGATTTAACTTCTTTTCTTAAATTCTCAATCTCTTTTTCTACAGACTCTCTTTCTAATGGAGAAAGATTTTCTAGTTTCTTTTCTAGATTATATATAGCTTGAAGATTATCTTTCAATTCTCCATATGCAGCTGCAGCAGCACTATTTCCAATTATTAATTTATCTATTAATTTGGTAGACTCTAAGCCAGTTCTAGTAATAGAATCTATTTGTCCTTTTACATTTTTGGTGAATAGTTCCCATCTTTTAAGTCTATATTTAAGTATCTCTTGTTCAGATTTACCTTGTAACTCAAGTTCTTTTACATAATCTTCAGTAATAGTCTCAAATGCTTCTCTTTGTTTATTTATACCCTCAGTTGCATTTTTATCTACTCAAGCTATGTATGCTTTAAGATTATCTGTAAAGTTTTTAATCTCTTTATTACTGAATCCTATAGCTTCTGTAAGCTTATCTCAGTTATTAACTAGTAGCGTAATTGCTGTAACAACTAATCCGATTACACCAGTAACTGAAAGAAAAGATTTACCTATAGTACTTAAAGTTTGAGTAAAAGTAGCACCAGTTTGTTGCATTTGCATCCCAATAGATGTAATCTGATTACCTATAGACATCATAAATACTCTAGGACTCTGAGCTAAGTTAGGAAGTTCTGTAACTAAGTATTGGGCTTGTGTTCTAATACCTGCTAAAGATCCTGTAGTAGTTTTTGCTGCATTAGATACTCCTTTACTCATAGCTCCTGAAGCTTGAACTACTCTAGTAGCCGCTCTTTCCATCTGTTCTCCAAGTAACTGAGCATCAGCTGGAAGTTCTCTAAACATAGAAGTAGAAGCATTTATCTTCTGCATTGATACTGCAAACTTCTCTGCAGCTTGTGATGCTCTATTAATACTAGCATCAGATCCATCCATAGCCTGATAGGCTCTAGCTAAAGCATCTAAACCAGTAGTCTTTACGTTAACAACAACATCAGCTGTTTGTAATATTTGTGCCATTATTTAGTGATTATATTAATTGTTATTATTCTACCAGCCTGTTCAACAATTATAGGATAAGTTCCAGGATAAGTTGAAGTATTAGTAATAGTAATTGTGTCTGTAACAGGATTAGCAACTCCATTATTAATATGACCTCCAGTTAGCAAACTTAAAGACATTCCAGAAGCCTCTATAATAGTCCAATCCGTAAGATCGCTAAGTATAGAAGTCTGTAAAGAAGATCCAGCTCGTATTTCTATATCTTTACTACCTACCCCATCATCGGATAAAGGATTCTCATTAACAAGTAAGTAAGTAGAACCAGTAGTTCCATCAGGTTTAGTATAACTATCAACTGTTCATCTTAAATAACCTTCTGGGTAATCCTGAATAGTATAATTTGCTCTATCTGTTACTTTTATAAGTTCAACTTGAGTTGGCTGATAAGAGTTAGGATTGTAATTAAGAAGTCTGTTAATAACTCAGTAACTTCCATCTATGTAAACAAATTTACGTAGTATAGAGGGTAATACCTCTTGGTCACTAAGGTCAACAAAACAGCTAAAAATTCGATTATTAGCATTGTATTTATCTCTTACATATCTAGCCCAAAATCTCTGATAAAGAGCAGAGTAAGCTGTAACTTCAACAGGATCTCTCTCATATTCTTCCTGTGGAACTCCAAAATAAATAGAATAAGTAGTATTACCTCTTTGTAGGTTTCCATTAAAAGCTTGGTATTGACTCAGTAAATTATAGTAAGCAGAATTACTAGAAGTAGCTTGTATTCAAGTATAACCCAAAGTTGTCTGCATACTTGGAGTATCATCAGATACCATAAATCTATGAGTAGAGTCAGCTAAACTTTGTAATCCAACTAAAAATACAGGAATATACTCTCCCCCAACAGAATCTCCTCCTTTATCCTCTAAAGAGGGAAGATTTTTATTATCAGAGTATAATTGATTAGCTCTACCAGCAAAATACTTATTAACATCAGTAGCAAATACTCCATTGTTAAATATACTAGACTCTAAGTAGTTCTGAGTTTCAGTATTAATCCTATAACCAGTATCATACAAGAAACTACCATAATCTCTACCAAACTTCTCCTTGTAAATCTGTTCATACTTAGAATCTAATGGTTTATAATTGAACTTACCATATCTATATTCAAAAGGTAGAATACGTTGTTCGTAGTGCTGATTATAATCAATTAAAGTAGTCCAATCAGTTACCTCAGAATACCAAGTCTTCCTAGTCATTATAGTAACAGTCTTTTTATGGAAATCCATATCAAACATAAGACCAAATAACTTAGTATAACTAAGTAGAAAGTCTTTACAAGTAATATCAGAAGTAATTATGGCATTATCCTTTCCCCAAGTAATTGTAGCACCAGATCTTATACTAGTATCTTCAGAATCATTACCAAACTTTATAACTGAGTCATCAGTATTAGGGAAAATCATACTAAGACTCGTATTCCAAGTCTTTGATCCATCTTGCTGTTTCCAATCAGTTGATCCATAAGAATCTACCAGGATAGATAATCCAGTAATAGTAGAACTATCTGGAAGAGTAGATGATCCAGTATAAACTATATGATAATCAGAACCAACAGAAATACTAACTCCTGTATCAGGTCTTGTAAGATAATAAAGTCTATTAGTTTCTCTCATTCCTAAAGTATTACTTTGATTAAAAGTAAGAGTATTTGTATTCTCTCCTTCAGAAAGTGCTGTAACATCTAAGTATTTAGTATGCGAGCCTGTTGAATCAGTTCAGTCAATTTTAAGTCTGAATACTAATTCAAGAGGATTCTTTTGATAAATAGTAATACCATCATAGGGATCTATTCCTTGATTATTTCGTAATTTAAATGGAATATCTAATCTTATATTTGCGTCATTAACAAGCTGACCAGTTGGATTAGTAAGAGGAATAGTTACTTGTGCTAAGTTTCTAGGAATAGTAACAGAAGTAGTCCCAAGTTTATAACTCAAAGTAGTAACATCACCAGTATTTGTATTATACTGATTATTGATAAAGTATAAATCCTTCCAATAAGGATTATAGTCATTAAAGAATGATGGATCAAGTTTAACTGTATAACCAAGTTCTCTCTCTATTTTACTAAACATAGAATTAAGAACTAAGTGATAACTAATAGCAGGACGTTGATAATAAGAACGATATTCTCCTGTTATTTTATTTGTTCCAGAAATCTCTTGTCTCTCATTTTCCGATAGTTCAGGAACTGCCCATTGACGTCCTGAAGTAATATCTGTCCAAGCAACCTCTAAAATACTAGTCTCAGTCCCTGAAGTATCTGTAATAATCTTAGAAGTATCAAAGTTATCATATTTACCTTGATAACTAAGTACATAATGAAGAGGAGACTTAGTTATACTTTGTCCAACTGAGTAATCGAAGTATGTTTTGGCATTATAATTAGAACTAGAAAAGTCCCCAACTATGTAATCTTTAGTAATCTGGTGTATAAAAGGATCAGTAACTCCATTAAACAGATTTTTAAGCTGAAAATCATTACCAGATTCTAACTTCTCATCAATATTATTAAAGAAAGCCCCAAGTTCTCCATAAAGTCTGATAGTATAACTATCTTCAGTAATAGTCTCTACTTTAAAATAACCAGTCTGGAAGATTGTACTATTTACATAGAATCTAAACTTATTCTTATATAAAGGAATATAGTCATCTATGTCCTGAATATGATCTAATCTTCACATTTGATTAAAAATATGATTATTTAGCTTAGTTCTAGGTATATTAATCTGTGTAGAATAGTTATTTTTAGTGACTGTAGGGTCTTGGTAATCAGTTATCTGAAGATTAGTAGGTATAGCAATATCTTGATTAATGTCGCAACTTACTCAATCAGTTATCTGATTACCATCCCGATTAATAAATGCAAATTGTAAGTCTACCATTACTTTCTAAAGTATTGTTGAGATTCTGTAATGCTGAACTTATAAACTAGTTCATTATCTCTTGGATAAGTTAATTCTTTTATAGTTGTAGTATTGATTAAACAACTTGTAACTTCTCCTGTGCTCAGATCTTGTATCCAAATCTTTGGAGAGTTAATAAGATTATCAATAAGAGGACTTTTCTCATTACTAAGTAATGGAGTTTCTAATTCATATCTCTTTTCAACTCTAGATCCTATTCTAGACTTTTCAAAGTCTCGTCTATCAAGCCTATTATTCCTAAACCTACCATTAACTTCAGTTCTATCCCAGTGAATTACACCTTTACAAACTAATCAGTCTAATCCTCCTGCTTTATTAACATAATAAAGGCAGAATCTATTAAGACAAGGTTTAAGACAAGTGAGTTTAATTGACTTTGGATTATTTAGCCTAGTTACACCATAAACCTCTCCAGGAGTAAGATCTAAGCTATTACAATTTACTCCAAAGTAAGCAGAATGATCTATTTTTATATGATATGATTCTCAGACTTTAGTCATACCTGAAGCCTTATAAAGAATATAAGCCTCCTGAGTCTGAGGACTGGTTACATACTTAGAAAATGTAAGAAACTGCCTTGGATCAAAAGTATTACTAATAAGATAACTTCTATTATCTATATCTGGAAGAATATATTCATAATCAGTATTATAATCATACATAACATCATAAATCTTTTCTATTACTTCTTCTCGAGTTATATCCATTCCAATCATATCTCAACCTCAGGCTGTATCTGTGGAACTGAATAAGTTATTATTAGAAGTGTAAATATATTCTGTATCTGTAGGAAAAGTAAACTCAGACATTCTCCACTGTCCTCCATTATATAAATAAGTTTGTGTACCAAAAGTAGCAAAGTAAAGACTTGGAGTAGAAGCAGATCCTCCAGGAGAATATACTAAACTCCATCCATACCCTGAAACAGAAGCAGTTCTATTTAAATCAGTTGGTAGAGGTTGAGAAGTATCTATTGTAATAGTCGCCCCTTTCAAATCCTGTCCTAGAGCTAATTCCTGAAATGAAACAAATCCTGTTTGCATTTCAGTAGTTACAACTTTAAACTGCTGATTATCAGCTATAATACCTTTAGCAGGCATCTCTTGGGCCGAATTCCAATCTATTTCCTCGTAAAAAGTATCTAAGTATTCTCTAAATATCGGAGCTAAGTCAATCTTAGCAGGCTCTGTAGTAGATTTACTCCAAACCTGTCCTGTATATATAACTTGTCCTGTTCTACTGAGTACTATTGAGTAATCAATAGGATCATTAGGATCTGTCTGTGCGAAAACATAAGGTATTTCGTAAGCAGCACTGTATAACATTATTTAAATGGTTGTATTAATTGTAATGAAATATTAGTAGCTAAAACCCTACAGATATCTGTAATCAAAGCTTCTTGTATTTCCTCTATTGTTTTTTTCATTTGTCCTCCTACTGGTAATCCATTTTTGCCAATTGATCTAGCAATTAAATAAGCTAAACTCTGCTCACTTGGAATTATCTGTTTACCAGAAGGAAGTTTATAAGGTTTAGGAGTAATACCTTTAACTCTTATTCAGTTAACTATACTAGATATAGGTGGCATTTTCCCAGGTTTTCTACCATTTTCTAAGTAAACATAGTAACTAGCAAGAGAGATAACTATTCTAAACTCATCATTAGTTCCTTCTGTCCTAAAGGTTATAGTATTAGAAAGATTGCCAGTTGCTCTATGTGAACTAATATTATTTCTATAGTTATCTACTATTATTTGTCCTCAGTAATTAAGTACTGATGTTAATTCTTCATCCATAATTATTTAAATTTAGCTCCAGAAGCTCTACATATAAGTTTGATCTCTTCAAATCTTTCTTTTCTATTCTGTTTATCAATTTCTAATCATTCAGAACACCAATTAAGAAATAAAATAACAGGAAGATCATAAACTTCTCAAACTGTTATACGTTTAAGTTTGATAATTCCGTTAGTGAAATAGCTCCATACTTTTCCAGCGTTTCTTCGAGTTTCTTCTTCATAGTTTCGTCTTGATTCTTTCCTTTCCGAATCAACCTCTTCAATCTCGTCTTCGCTAGAATTACTGAATAAAGAAGAGTAAGCTTTTTGGATATTGCTGACGTCTTGATAAAAAAACTATATAAACCTAGAGCTTGAGAAATACTCATATAATTAGCTATATCTGATTTAACAGCTTCTAAATCATAATCTCCATATTCTTTTCCTACTGGAATAAGAATAGTACTTAGAATAGCAGGATAGTTTTTAGAATCAACCTTAATTAGAGTTGTATAATCAATAAATCTAGCAGTTTTCTTCTTACTTTGTTTAATAGTATCATTAGAAGATTCTGTAAAAGGGGTAACTAGATATTTAGTTCCATTAAGAATATAAGAAGGAGTTTGTCAAAACTTTCCATCATTCCTACTATCAATAGTAAATGGAGTGAACACAAATCCGATTACATTATCCTGGACTTGTCCCCACTCCTCTACAGACATATTATCAAAGTACTCAAAAGATTCTCCTGTAACAGTACAAGCAATATCAATAAGCCTATTAATATCTCTATAATCACCAAACCATTTCATTTGACGTATAGATTCTATATCTAAAGCTTGTTCAATACTTATATCTTCCCAAGAGTAAACTCTTTCTTTGTAGTACTTTTTCTTTAGTCTACTTTCTTTATTCTTCAATCACTTCATCTTCAGTAGGTTTAATAAACTCAGGATATAATTCAGACATAATTCTTACTAAACAATTATAACAATAAGGTGAAGTAAGTTTAGTTTCTGGATTAATCCTCTGGTAAATCTCAAATAATTTCTGCTTGTCTGACTTCGGAACATTTGGTATAGTAAAAGTCTGATGAGCCATTCTTAAATGAACTGTATAAGCTTCTAAGAATTCTTTATCTTGTTGAGTCATTATTTTTTCTTTTTAGTTGATTTGACAATCTCTGCTATAGTTTGTGGTTCTTCTATATGCTCTTCTACTGGTTGAGTAAGTGTTTGCATATACCAAGCAGCCAAGCGTTGTAGCCAAGCATTCTGATTACCACAGCAATCTCCTCTTTTAGAGACATTATATTTATCATAGATAGTCTTTAAGTGGTTCATTGTATAAGGAACTCCACTATTAACTCTCATTCTTTTATAAATCTCACTTAGTTCAGTATTAAACTGGCTAAGTATTTCCATATCTTCTTGCTTTAGTATCATATTACAAATGTTTGCTTAAGTGTCTTAGTGCAGCTTCCTGACTTGTTTCTTTAGGAAGATTATCTAAAGCTTCTTGGAAGAGTTTAATGTGAACTATCTCATCAGCTATAAGTTTGTTTATAAGATCAATACAGTACTTCTTAGTAACAGAATCTTTAGCAGAATCGAGTTTAATAAGAGTTTCCTTATAAAGATCATTTGTAGCTATCTCATTCTTTATTCCAATTTCTAAAGCTTTTCTATAATTGGAAGAATCAGTTATATCTTTATTAAGACCACTATTACTATAATCAATCAGCAAATCTCCTCCCAAAGCTTTAATTAATCCCTGCAGCTTATCGTAATGGTGCATCTCTGTTACAGCTATTCCTGCAAATAAGTCTTGTAGTTGATCTCCTATTTCTATATCTGCTAAATAAAGCTGTATTGCTCCAAATTCACTATTATTACCAGATCCTTTATAAGACTCTTTAAACCAATTAGGATCTATATCATCTTGAGGAACTGGAGTAGTAGTTGGATAATCTATTGTGTTATCTGATGTTAGTAACATCTGATCAATTGCCGATATCATTGTATCGACTTTTCCTGTGTTATAATGTTTCATTAATTAAACTTATTATTAAGTTTGTGTAATTGGTTATTAATTATCTCTTGTATTACGTAAATCAATCTTCGTAACTGATCACTAAATAAAGTAAAGCTAAGTATATAAAGTATATAATATAACTCAAACTCTCCAAGTAGTAATCAATAAACTATAACACTCAAAGTAGTAGCTCAGAATGTTGTACATTGAATACAATCAGTAATAGGTCTATAAGAAAGATGATTTTTATCTGTATGAACTATTTTAGACCCAATCCTAGGTCCGAACTTTTTTATCTGTCTTAGCCTTCATAAGACTTGATTAACTGTTTGCTCAAATCCAGTTGAGTAATAAGTTATACAGGCTAAAACTACTATTGTAATTATAAGTAACATTGTACAATCTCTTTAAGTTTAGTTTTAATCTCTTGCATACGTTTATAAAAGTAACACTTAGATACTCCAAAAACTGAAGCTGCTTTTCTATAAGACCCTACTTCCGAATATATAATTCAAATAACTCTATCTATAGGATCTAAGTATTTAAGTGAATAAAGTATGTTATCTATATCATCAGTTTCATATTCTGGAATTATATCTTTCCAGTTAAAGTTCTTATTTACTTGTTCTCTAATTGCTAGAACTTTCTTATCAAAATCAACTAATCGCATAATCTAACAGGAATAATATGATCAGACTCATCAAATCGGTTATGTAAAGGGATATCTAATGAAGCAAGGTATTCAATAGTTTCTTCATCAGGTATATTTATAATCTTCATAGACTTATTATATCTCTTTTTAAGGTTATACTTATTACAATACTGGAAGTAAATAATCTTGTAAATCCAGCTTATAAAAGCTTTGTGAGCTGAGTAATACTTATCAGCCATCTGTTTTCTGTCTTTATGAGTCAAAAGTAATACATACATATCTTGTGTAAAGTCTTCTCTTTCTTCCTCATTATCGAACCTATACTCATACTTCCTTAGTATGCTAGGTATAAGTCTAGATTTATAAATTCTAGTTATTACTTCTTCCATTATCCAACTATTCTAATTCCTGTTCCTCTATTTCTATTTATATATAAGTCTCAAACTAAATATAAAGCTGTAACTCTATCATCAGTCATTCCTTTCTTAGCATTATATGTTATTTTACCAGTAGCTGTTTTTTCTGGCTGATAATACATTAACTCTTCTATTAACTTCTTATCATTTGGTATTCTTATCTGCATCTGTTCAAATGCAACTACTAACTGATCTACTCATTTATTCTTTCGTTCATTAGTAAAAGACACTCACTGTATTGGGAATCCTTTCATAAGATCTTTGTATATTAATCCAATTGAAGTACTATCAGCTTGAATACGAACTGGATTATACTCATTTATTATCTTCTTAACTTCAGCAATCTGTTGAGTTGGACTTAGTTCATTAAAAGCAAATAATTTTACAACTTCCCCAAGTTCATTAACTAAGCAAATAGTAGTATAGTCTTTAGATGATCCTGTTCCTCAGTCAATTCCACAATAAAGCTGTTTATAAACTGGTTCAGATGTATATATGCAATTCTGTATATTTCTAAAGACATCCGAATCATCTTCACTAAGTCATTCTGCTAAATACTCGGTTCTAAATTTCTTATAAGGCATAGTATCCTTAATGGAATCTAGATATTCTGCATTACGTTCAAACATTTCTGGATAATCTGATGCTCAATCAAATGTCTGAATAAACCCTCCTTCTAAACCTTTAATAAAATATTCATAATAGAATCCAGATTTAAAATAAGGTGTAGAAATCATAAGAACAAGAGGCTTATATACAATAGTCCAAGGAGAAATAAATTCATATCATACATCATCAGATATAAAAGCACACTCATCTAAAACAAGTAAGTCTTTAATAGTAAATCCTCGAAGAGTTTGTCTAGATTCAGCTGAAAATAGTTTTATTCTCGATCCATTAGTAAAAGTAATATCCAACTCTGTTGCGTTCTGCACTTTTATAAGCTCTCCAAATGATTGAGTAATCTTTAGGAAAGCTTCTCTACTTTGCTTAAGAGTAGGGGCTACGTAACCACAAGATGCTTTAGGCTTTCTAAGAGAAAATCTTACTAATTCGTTAATAGAAAATTGAGATTTACCAGCAATTTGTCTTGGGGCTTTAATTACGAATATTCTCTGTTCTATTTTCTGTTTTCTATTCTCTAAATACTTATCTATAATCTTATGTAAGTCTTTTTGATTCTGATAAGGAGGTTTATCCTTTGGGTAAAGCTTTATATTTATCATATCTATAAATTTTTAAAATGAGAAGCCAGTAGAGGAATCTAACCTCTCTAGTTGGATTTGCAGTCCAATACATAAACGCTCTGTCAACTGGCCTTATAAATAAGTTAGTAAAGGAAGAAAGTCGTATAATCCGACTTAATTTTCGTTTACTAATCTGAATAATTGATCATCTTCTAAGTTCTCAATATTCTCATCTGGTTCTATTTCGATTATTGCTAATCCATAACTCTCTATTGCTTTACGAAGATATTTGTTTTCGTTTTCTAAGCAATTAATTGTATGATTTAGAGAGACTAGTTGTTTATGAAAATGGTTAACTAATCTCTCTTTGGTCATACTATAATCTACAATTGGTTCTTTTAGCATTTTATTCTTTCTTTTCAGTTCTCTCCGTAAAAATGATTCATTATATCACCTAAATCGAATTCTGCTCTCTCACCTATATTTTTAATAAACCACACTTTCATTCTGCCGTCATCACCTATAAATCTAAATGGACTATCCTCTATTAAATAGTAAGGAACAAAATAATTAAACTCTTTCATTATTGTGATTCATTTATCTTTTTGTCACCAGTGTTTTTTAGGTATCCTTTTATCAACTGGTTTAATTATTGTTGGAGTTGGTTGGAAGTAAACATTCCCCTCTTTATCCATTTGGAACTCTATTCCGTTATAATATACTGGTTTCATTATTTTATTACTTCAAATAATTCATTGTCTATATTCGCTCTATATCTATTTATAGATAGCCCTGTTATTACTTCTATAATTATATGCTGTTTATAGTCTTTTGTATCCATTCTTCTATCTATTTCTTCTCAAGATATCTTTGGAAGGATACCCATCATAGCATCATTTGCTTTGTTTATTGTTTTTTGAGATGGCCCAGAGGTAAGTCATACTATGATCCCAGCTGCGATAAATAGCCCAATTATATGGCCAAGTATAAATAATCCTATATAAAATGTCATTTAGTCTACTTTGTTATTTAAGTCTCAAACCTTTTGTTCTATTTCAGAACTAGGTTTATCTTCTATTTGTATGTATTCATTCTTCCACTTATCTAGTTTATTATCTACATCAATACTTATACTAAATCCTATAAGAATAAGTAAAAGTAGAAAGAGTAAGTAAACTCAGACTGGAGTTTTAGGTTTCTTAGTAGTCATATATTATTCTAAATTTGAGACTATCACAGGAACTGGTTCTTTACCTTTTATACACATAAAAGTAATCATATTAGTAAGTATTAACTGTTTAGAAGTGTCTACTCTAAATTTATTATTACTAATACTATCTGAGTAAATTCTTTGTTTATACTTTAAATCTCCAGTACTAGTATGAACAATTCTCTCTGTGTAGCCAATATTTACTCTAACCCAGTATTCTGAATTATCTATATAAGTAGTATCTGCTTGAAAGATTACTTTATATCTATCTACTAAATACTTACTCTCTGTATATTCTTTTATTGCTTTTTGTTTTGTATCAAAATTCGTAAAGGAAATTCCATTATTTCTAAGTAATAAAACTGAAATTACTACTATAGTTGTACTTACTAAGCCAATCAATATTCTCTTAAATCATTTATTCATAGTTTTATATTTTTAATCGTTTTGCATCTCTATTATCTAAGTAATAGACCAATCTTGTTGTTATCTGTCCTCCTGTAAAATCTGTTCTATTCATTCCTTGATACTCAGCCATTCTAGCTTTTGCTTTATGAATATCAAATATCAATGTATAATCTGAGTAAATGCAGACATAGTAAGCAGAATTCTTTTTACATAGTGCTTTATATTTATGCTCTTCTATCATAGAATCTTTAAAGTCTGTAGATTTATATCTTCTATTTTTGATCTCAAAGTATGATTTATTATCACCTTTAGTAAGTTCTAAATCAATTAAGCTAAATTTCCCTTCTGTATCATTAAGATTAATAACTGTAGCAGTAGGATTTCTTTCCTTAAGTCAGTTATGTATTTTATCTTCGTAATCTCTAGCAGTCATTATATTATCATCCTTAATTTATTAATTTCATAGTTTAGTATTTCTAAACGTTCATCTAATTCAGAGTATTTGTTACAAAGGTTAGCAATATCAGCTTCTAAGCTTGTAACTCTATCTTCCATATATTGTTGGTATTGATAATCAGAATCAATTATTTCTGATTCCATAAACTCTAAGTAATCTAAAAGTCTGTCTTCGTTGCGGTTAAAAAGTTTCATAGTTGTTTTGTATTAAATTGTTTAAATTATCTTCTGTATTAGAGACTAAGTTCTCTAATCTATGTCTAAGAGTATTTCATTTATATTTTTTCTAAAATACTTCTTCTTATTTCGATGAATTTTATTCCGAGTTTTAGGCTGTTCTAATTCAGCTTCTCTAAGTCCTTTTCGAATTGCTGAGTAATAATCCTCTTCTCAGACTTTAAACTTATCCTCGTCTATATATTTAAAGTAATTCTTCATAATCGGATATCATTCCTTTAAGTGTATTAATAATCTTCTGTACTTTGTTCTTAGCTGTTGTATTATGAATTCCATACTTGGTAGCAACATCAGTATATCTTCCTCTTTCTAAGTAAACAAAAATCATTTCCTTATCCTCTTCACATAGTCTTGTTACTAAGTCTTCTATTACGAATTTATAATCAACTAAGTCAAGTGTATCCATCTTTTCATCTCATTCTTCTACTCTATTCTTATATTTTGTCAATGAGTTCTTATGAGTAATACAAAGCTTGGTGTAAGGAACTACTTGTTCTGGCCATCCTTTTTCTTCAAATCTGATAAATAAGTCATTAATGATATCTTCTGCATATTGTATTATGCCTACTTGTTTTGTGTAAGTGTAAACTGCTCTACGTAGAGCTTCATAATTGTTGTTTTTCATAGTTTTAAGTTTGTTTATTAATTTAAGTCTTTCGACCATCTCTTTTATTATATTACGTTTGAAAATTAAAAAGTTTCATTATTTGGTGATTATTTTCAAAAATTTTTTAAGTGTATAGAGAGTCATAGAAATCGCAGTTAAGGTCTATGGTTTCGTATAAGTCTGTCTCTATGTGTTTTTCCCAGTAAAATTTACTATTAGGATGTGGATTTGTATAAAACTTAGAGTCGGAATATCCAGTTTGAGCTATAGTTCTATATACATCAACTAATTCTCCTTTAGTATCAAACTTCAAGTAAACATTACCAAAATTCCTTTTAGTATTTCCACCACCTCTTTCTATATTAAAACCATTTCTTCTTGTGTCAAATTCCTTTATATATTTCTTTTCTAATATATTTAGAACTGACAGTAAATCTTTATCATTACCTCTTTCTATTTTCTCTACTACTTCCATTATGAAGTTTTCTATTCCATATTCTCTCATACTATAGTAAAGTGGTCTGTGATAATCAGAAGCATTCGAAGTAAAAGCGGCATATTTATGATTAGTCCACCTTTTCTCTAAATCTCTTGTTGTTTGTCCTATATAGGACTCATTTGTAATAATGTTTGTCACTTTGTAAATAAAACCTTCCATAGTTTTGTTAAATTAATTGTTTGTTGTAATCTATTACTATCTATTCTTCTATCAAAAAGAACATATTTTCTACTTTCCAGGTACTAAGCTAGTGAAAATTACAGACATTTCCAAATTCTGCTGTTCAAAAATAGCCAATTTAAGACCATATCTCAAAATAAATTCGTAAAGTTACTTTATTTTATTTTAAGGTCTTAAATAAGCTAAAATTGATCCGGTTTTATTACTATATCGTTCTATAAAAAGTATGAGTTGTGGTGTCTTTCTTAGTGTAAGGTATACTTAGACTAATAATACCCTCTCTAGTCTCTAATGATAACGAGTTTATCTCTTCTAAAATACTCGTATAATTATCCTCTACTCATTTATTAACTTTCACACAATTTGTGGAAATCCCATCTATTCTTTTTGTTCCTATTGTAATATCAGCACATTCTCCTAGCCTGCTTGCTGGTTTTCCTGTAAGCTCCTTAATATATTTTACTGGATACCATTTACCCACTTCAATTTTGTTTTTCATATTGTTTACCATTTGATTTTTATTATAATGATTGTTTTTAACTATTTTTACCACTTGACCAGATTACCACTACTTTTCCTATAGAGTTTATTAGTAATTCAAAAACTTTTTGTAAAAGTAGTGGTTTAAGTGGTTTAAGTGGTAGAAGGTCATTTTAAAACTTTTTAACCCATACTCTCTTACCATTTTCTCTGGTTTGGAAGTGGTTAAGAAGTGGCATTGTAGACCCAATCTCTTGGGGACGAATTGAAACACCAATTAAATGGCGACATTGTTCTATAATTTGAGTAGTTGATGGTTTTGTTGGAAGTAAAGATAAAGCTTCCTCAATAATCTCTTCATACTGTCCTTTAGCTCTAAATATCTCTTTCATACTTTTTTCAAGGTCTGTCTGAAAAACTCTCTCATTATTTTCTTTATAAATATTAACCGCTTCTGCAAAAATCTGGCCTATGTTTTCTTTTAATCATTGGAAACTATCCTCTGATACTTCATTCTCTTTATTTAAACAGTCTAATATCATAAACCTGCGACTTCCTGTTGGATCATTTAAAATCTCATTCTTGTTAGAAGTAAAGATATAATTAATAGTTCTTTGAACTGATCTAGTCTCTCTACCATAAGGTTCTCGGTATTCATCGAAGGATTTTGTTAATCAATTTTTGATTTTATCAACAGAGTTCTTTTTGGTAGTTTGCATCTCACCAAATTCACAAATCATTTTACCTCTAATCTTCATACAGTCATTTTGATCATTTCATTCATTCAGACTATCCATATTAACGTAAAAGTCTCCACCAACTAATTCACAGAATCTACTTTTACCAATCCCTTGATTACCTTTAAGAACCATTGATTGGCTTATATTACAACCTGGATTAAGTACTCTAGCTACAAGATTTATCCAAAAGTTTCTAATTATGTCTCTATTATACTGTGTATCCTCATATTTAAATGGGAATGATTTAATTAGTCTAGATTCACCATCCCATACCTCGGATAAAACCCTATCTTTCATTGGACTGATACGATTTTTTTTTGCATATCCTCTGAATATACTCATCATTTCTTTTTCTGCTATTTTATTTCTGCAATTAATGGCCATACTATCAGTCAGATCCTGGACTCATTGTTCAATGTTTCCTATTATAGATTCAGACTCTTCGTTATACTCCAATTTTATTTGTCCTGTTTCAATACAGTGTTCAAGCTGTCTCATTAAATCTTCTTTCTTAAATGTTGGTTTCTCTTGGTTGTTTTGCATAGCAAGGTTTGTCAGTCTTTCTAATTCGGCTTCTATAGCCTTAATAAAATTTCTCATTTTGTTATATTTTGTTTAGAAAAAGTTACATAGTTTGTAAAATTTAAGGGCCCAAGATTGCAATCAAGCCCCTAAATTCAATAACAAAACTATGAAAATCTAATTTAAGCATTTAAAGCCTGCTTCTAAGCTTTATTAATATTAAGATCAGATCTCACCCTAATCTATTTCTAAGAGGAATGAAAAGTTGAAAATTCTACTAGGTACTAAAAATTTGTTTCCGAGATTCCATTTTTCTATTATAAGGACTATAATGCACTCAGCTTGGGCCTTTCTTATCTACTTTTTCTCTAATCAATTGGTCTATCTTTATTAGTCCTTTACGATGTAATTCTTCTATTAAATCAGCTAATTCTTCATTCTTAGATCTGTCTCTTACACTTAAATCTGCCGCTAAAAAGTATCTATGTGAAGAAGTAGGTGATCCTCCAACTAAAGTATTAAGTTTATCGCATCTATATCCAGAATTAACATATATTGGAGATCCTCAAGCTTTCCTTATAATGTCTAACTGATCAACTAATATCTGTCCATTTGCTAATTCTTGATCACTCGGTATATTAGCAACTCTATGAGACGTTGCACACATCTCATCTAAAGTAAAATATTTACTATCTAATTTCATATTTAAAAGCTATACATTAATCCAAGACCAATATATGGTCCGACATCTCATTGTTTATTAATTAAACCATACTGTGGTCCAATCCCTGCTTGAATACCTAAGTTTCATCTTTTTCTTTTACTAACTTCAACATAAGTATTTACACTTGGTATTCTTAAGTCGAACTCTATACCCTTTAATTTGGCCGAAAATCCTTCAACTGTTGCAATATAAGTCCCAAGACTATCTACCCTACCAGTCCATTCTTGAGTTGAAATTTCGATCGGAAAATACACAGGAATAGAGTCATAAATATATTGAACTAAAGTATCTACTCTTGTTATATATCTAGTATCTACAATAGGATAAGGAACAGAATCAATTATATGAACATCTACATAAACTGTATCAATCCTAGTTTTAGTAATAGTTTCAGTTCTAGGTGAACGTAGTAATAATCCACCTAGAACTAAACTAATAATTATAAATATACTAAGTAAAACTGTCTTAAGATCTATTTTCATCTTTATTAAATCTTTTGTTTACTAACTCTCCAATTCCACAAGCTCCAAATAATGAAGCTCCAGTGATAATTAATGTTCTCCCTCCTCAATCAAGAGGCATAAATCTGTCTGTAAATAACCAACAGAAGACTCTTGTTAATACAACAATAATCCCTGCTATTATACAAACTCCTCCGAATACTTGACTTGCTGAGAACTTCATTACTTAGCGATATATGGAGTAAAGGTTAAACCAGCCATTCCAGAAGATACTATTTTAGTACCTGCATCGACATCCAAAACAAAAGGATTAGCTTCACCAGCACCTACAAGAGCAGTATTATCATATTCTCTTATAGTTGTCCCATTAGTATATGTTATATCTACTGTTCCTGTTGCAACTAATTTAACACCAAGTAAACCAAGTAAAACATATCCTATACCATTTAATCTACCACCAAGTGAATTAGAAACTATATAAGTAGTATTTAATATATCTTCTATATGATTAGGATCTGAATCTAGTACTTTATTATCAATAGATGCTTTTACATTTAGAATATCATTCTGTAAAGACCCTATCATTTGTTGATTAACAGTAACTTGTTGAACCATTTTGAAAAATGGACTATCGGTATCAGCAACAAAGTAGTTATAGTTAAGTATATTAGGATTATTTAGACTTGTTACTACATCACCGTTCTTAACCATCATATACTTAGTAATAGGTATATTCGGAGGTAGACCTTCTGAACTATACTTTAATTGTCCATTAATATATACTGTATAAAATATTGAAACACTTGGATTAATAAATTGCATTGCGATTATACCACCATATTCATCTGTTACAGTAAGTGGATATTCAGCACCGCCAAATGAACCTGCTAATTTAAGACCCTGTGATTCACCATCTCTTACAATAGATAAAAGTTGCTCATCATAAGTATCCTGCCAACGAAATTTATCAGTAGTTTTATGAGTAGATAAATCTGTTGTTACCTGTTGAACAGGAGTATAAACACCACCACTTGTTATAAGATGAGTAGAGTTAAGCATAGGGGTGCTGTCAACTACTAAATCAGTCTTTTTTACATATCCTGCTTCTACATCTTTTTGAAGAATATAATCTTCTCCATCTTCATTCTGTAAAAAACTTCCAGCAAGAATACCACCAACACCTTCAACAATACTTGT
>QMCD01000457.1_pt2 | contig 28280 bp, 23 predicted proteins | sample 1821841 | NCBI WGS metagenome assembly QMCD01 (sample SAMN01991225, study PRJNA193472) | Termite gut metagenome, whole genome shotgun sequencing project. | isolation source: worker | host: Macrotermes natalensis | reverse complement strand
TACGTTTCTCCGCCGGCCTGAACAAGAGATATAAGAAAGCTGCAAAAGTTACTACAGCAATCACTGTGAATACGTTAAATACTACTTCTCCTGTTGCGAGTCCGGCAAATTGGTATATCCATAAAGCTACCAACCAGGCCACTCCACATTGATAAGAAATCGCAGCTGCAGTCCATCTGGGGTTGTTCATCTCGCGGCGAATGGCGCCCATAGCGGCAAAGCAAGGTGCACATAGCAGGTTGAACGCCATCAATGCATAAGCTGCAGCAAGGCCAAAGCTTAGTTGCATAGCTGCGTACCAACTACCCTCGGTGCCATAAAGAATGGCAAATGTACCAACCAGGTTTTCTTTAGCGATAAGACCGGTTACAGAAGCCGCTGCCGCTTCCCAAGTACCAAAGCCCAGCGGAGCAAAGATCCATGCAAGACCGCTGCCTAGGACGGCTAGAATCGAGTCTGCACTATCTTCTACTGCACCAAATCCGGACGGCGTAAATCCGTATCCGGAGATAAACCAAACCAGAATAGAAGCCAAAAGGATGATGGTACCGGCACGCTTGATGAATGACCATGCGCGTTCCCACATGCTGCGAAGCACCATAGGAACGGTTGGAGCATGATAGGCGGGAAGTTCCATTAGAAACGGTGCTGCGTCTCCGGCAAAGAAGCGGGTTTTCTTGAGTACAATACCGGTGCAGAGGATAGTTGCTATACCTAAGAAGTATGCCGATGGCGCTACCCACCATGCACCACCAAAAATTGCACCGGCGAACAAGGCGATAACAGGAAGTTTGGCTCCGCAGGGAATAAATGTTGTTGTCATAACGGTCATGCGACGGTCATTTTGGTTCTCAATTGTACGTGAGGACATGATTCCGGGAACTCCGCAACCGGTTCCGATAAGGATTGGGATAAAGGATTTTCCGGAAAGACCAAAACGTCTAAATACGCGGTCGAGAATAAAGGCGATGCGAGCCATGTAACCGCATTGTTCCAGCAAAGCCAAAAGTAAGAACAAAACTAACATTTGCGGTACAAATCCAAGTACAGCACCAACACCGGCTACGATACCATCAAGCACCAGACTGGTAACCCAGTCAGCAGCTGCGATCGACTCAAGGAAACCACCAAGAAGTACGGGAACGCCGGTAATCCAGATACCGTAGCTCGCAGGATCAGGCTCCTCCACAGCTAAAGCTTCCTCGTAATCAGCTGCGCCAATCTCAATAATCTCGTTGGTGCCGGTTTCATCATCGTACGCTTCGTAACTTGCCGTCAAGTCAGCAGCTATAGCATCATCGGAGAAGTTGGCACTTTCTGCGTCAAGCCCTTCTTCAACGGCCGCTGCTTCATAGGCTTCAATTGTCATCGAGGCTTCTTCAAAGGCTCCGGCCACCTCCGCGTACTCTTCAGGCTCGCCGGTCAAGAACCAACCATCGCCAAAGACACCGTCGTTTGCCCAATCAGTAACTATGGAGCCAACGGTAGTTACAGACAGGAAGTAGACCAAAAACATTACGACCGCAAATATTGGCAAAGCCAAAATACGGTTTGTGACCACTTTGTCTATCTTGTCAGATGTAGACTCTTTATTCTTGTTCTTTTGTATTAACGCACCGTCAATTACGTTTGTGATATGTGCATAGCGTTCATTGATGATGATGCTCTCAGAGTCATCATTTGAGTTTTCTTCGGCTTGCTTAATGATCACCTCGGCGCTTTCTTTTAGTTTAGAAACATCGGATTCGCTCATAGAAGATGAAGCACTTTTTGAATCCTTCAAAGTGAGAAGCTCGGTGAGTTTTTCGTCACGTTCAAATACCTTAACAGCCAGAAAACGACGCTTTGCATCGTCTGAGCTCATCGGTAAAAGCAGTTCAATTTTAGATAGTGTAGTCTCAAGGTCTGCTGATGCATAGGTGCTTGCTTTGGCTTGATTTGCTACACTTTCTTTGGGGTTGACCCTGGCAGCTATCGCAGCCTTAATAACTTCTTCCACACCTTCATTTTTGAGTGCCGAAATCTCTACAACCGGGCAGCCGAGTCTTTTCTCCAGTTCGTCAACAGAGATCACATCACCATTTTTGCGGACGATGTCCATCATGTTAACAGCGATAACTACCGGAATGCCAATTTCCAGTAGTTGGGTGGTTAAGTAAAGATTGCGCTCTAAATTAGATCCGTCAACAATATTGATGATGGCATCCGGTTGTTCCAACAATAAGTAATTTCGAGCTATGACCTCTTCTAAGGTGTAGGGGGATAAAGAATAAATACCGGGAAGGTCTACTATTTGAACTTCCTTGTTGTTCTTTAAGCGACCCTGTTTTTTTTCTACCGTTACACCGGGCCAGTTGCCAACATATTGGTTGGTGCCGGTAAGAGCATTGAATAGGGTAGTCTTACCGGTGTTTGGATTGCCTGCTAAAGCGATCGTTGTAGCCATTGTTTGTCTAGTCCTCTCTTTTATACATCGCTCTTTTTAGTAATAATTTGCTACTTGCTTTACTAATAAAGTTAGATGTACCTAACACGTTTTCAAAACAAAAGCCCTTTTTCTGAAAGGGCCATTACTGCGTGGCATCGGGCTATGACATATCTCCCCATAGCTCGATCGAGCAATTTGCAGCTAAGCGCTAAGCAATCTGAATAAGCTTTGCCTCGGCTCTGCGAAGCGACAACTCGTAACCTCGAACTGTTACCTCTACCGGATCGCCTAAAGGCGCCAGTTTTCGTACAAATATGCTTGTTCCTTTGGTGATACCCATATCCATAAGTCTGCGCTTGATGGCGCTGTCGCCCTCCAGCTTGCTCACCGAGACTGTTTCACCGGTCTTAACAGTATCCAACGTCTTCATTTTCTTCCCATCTAGTCCAATATTTACCTAAATAACCAAGGCAAGTACCAATTTATTCATTGCGTAACCTTACTTGCAAGCAACAAATCGGTGTTTACCCAACTAAACCATGATCATCGCAGCAGCATCATGATTTACAGCTATGCGGCACCCCTTTATGCTAACGATTAGTCCACTGTCGACACGACTTATGACACGCACCCATTCACCGGGAATAAAACCAAGATTCTCCAGATGATGACGGATCTTAGAGCTGCCTAGAATGCGTCGTATCCTATACGAGTCGCAACCGACGACCTCTGTAAGTGCCATAATTGCCTCCAGAAATGTTATACAAAACTTACTTAATAAGTTAGACCAGCATAACTACCAAAAGCGGCTTTGTCAATGATATATACCGATTATATTGCGCCAATTGCTACTTGGAGCAAAAAACCCATGCGGCAACATAGGCATCAGCAGTTGATCGGCGTTCGTTGCTTTTCGTCTTAAAGGTACCTGCCCTTTTTATACCCAAATATAAGTATTAGTGATTCGAATTTCCAATATATGCAAAATGAATGGCAAAATTGCCCATTATATACGCAAATAGTGGTATTATTTTCCAATGATGTGGACAAAGCTGCTTAAAGACAACTTTATATATGGTAAAGCATCAACAATAGATTCTCGCGTCATAAATGTAGTGATATTTTTTGGAGTAGTTTCAACAATCATCACCTTTATGATGCATGGCTTTGAATATGTTTCGCCTCTGGCTACTACGCTTATGTTGTTTTTTTGGATGACGGCGACAGCACTTATCTGCTTTGCAGCGTTATCACAGCGAGCAATTTTTGATCGCGAGAAAAAACGCGCTGATAATGCGATTCAAGAAATGAACCGTCTTATAGAGTTGAGAGTGGCAACAAATTCGGTTGCAATGATCTTATTGTCAGCTGATGCGAGCAAAGGTGACTCTCTGAAGAAAAGTCTCAAGATTCTTGCTGAGGGCTTCAAAGTGGATGACATACGAATATGGCGCTCTATCTCAGAAGATGAAGACAGCATCACAGTCTCGATGTTTGAATGTTATGTCGCTACCGACAATCAAGAAATTGAGTCCAAAGATTACACAATGGTTATGCCAAAGACTGAAGACGTGCGAAGGCTGCTAAGCAGCGAAACTAATATTATGGTCATATGCAAGAATGACCCTGATATACCAAAAGGCGCAAAGGCTCCGTTGAAGCACTTTAATATGGAATCTGCGGCAGTCGTTCCAATTATTACAAATGGTGAAATATGGGGATTTATAAGCTTTTCAGTTGAGGACTGCTCACTTAAGTTGGATGAAAATGAGGAAGTAGTTCTGCACTCAGCGGTAATGATCCTCTCGGCTTCGATAATCTTGCAACAAACTTTAAGTGATCTTGTTTCTGCACGTGAGCAGGCATTAATAGGGCTAAAAGCAAAAAGTGAGTTTTTGGCAAGCATGAGCCATGAAATTCGAACACCAATAAGTGCCATTATCGGCATGACAAATCTAGCTTTAGCTGATGGTGACCAGAGCGACAACAACATCAGACTTAACAAAATAAAAGAAGCTTCAATCCATCTGATGGGTGTGATCAACGATATCTTAGATATGTCTAAGATCGAGTCCGGTAAATTTACCCTTCACGCTAAACCATTTTTCACAAGACCACTTATTGACCGCACATTGTCGATAGTTAGATTTAGGGCTGAAGAACGTTATCAGACTCTAATAAACCACGTTGACCCACGGCTGCCCGAGCGTCTAATTGGAGATGAGCAACGCTTGGCACAAGTGATCATGAACTTGTTATCTAACGCTGTAAAGTTTACTCCCGAGGAGGGAACCATTGAGCTTGGATGCGAAGTAAAAAGCACTACCAAGAATTCTTGCAAGATCATGTTCTCGGTAAAAGACGACGGTATTGGCATAGACCCGGAGAAACAAGAAAAGCTTTTTGAATCGTTTGAGCAAGTTGATTCCGGCGCTACCAGGCGACACGGCGGAACAGGTCTCGGATTGGCGATTTCAAAAAGAATAGTTGATGGAATGGGCGGTACATTTACACTTGAGTCAAGCTTGGGTAAGGGTTCGACATTCAGTTTTATAGTAGAGTTGCCAGTTTATTCAGAAAATGGCTTCGATATAAATTATGAAGATGAGGCAGATAAAGAGATAAAGGCCATAAAGGATCTTATTGAGAAAAGAATGCTGGATCTATCTCACTACCAAGTTTTAGTTGTCGAGGACATAGACGTTAACTATGAAATCTTAAGCGCTCTTCTCGAGCCGACAGCGATAAAGCTTCACTGGGCTCAAGATGGCAAACAAGCGCTATTGCTATATGAAGAAAACCACGAGCAATATGACCTGGTGTTGATGGACTTGCAAATGCCGGAGATGAACGGTTTTGAAGCCACTAAAAACATTCGTAAAAGCGGCAAGCCCAATGCTACTAAAATCCCGATCATTGCAATGACTGCAAACGTTATGGATGATGACGTGGCCATGTGTTATCAAAGTGGCATGAACGGACATCTAAGTAAGCCACTGGACATTCTGCAATTAATAGGAGCGCTAAAATTCCATTTGAACATTAGCGCTCCTGAGTAAGATTGCAAAGCTACTTGCTTCTTAAAAACTCATCACCAGATGGTCGGTCAAATAGTAGTTGCCCTGATAATCTGCAACCGCAAAACCATACAAGTATTCACCGCTGGGAATATCGCCAACGGCCATAGTGGGTCTGTCTATAATTGTACGAGTTTCACTGGTTGCCCACGATGATCTGTCTCTTAAATGAGGTATATTAACAGCTTCAGCACCGCTAAGAGCTTGATTGTTGTAAAGCATGGCGAGTCTGTCACCATTTTTTATATCCAATATCTGCCTTGGTGCCATGTGCGAGTTCTCGTTTATCGGTATAGCGCCGATGATCCTGCCCGTTGGGCTATCTTTGTCCACCAAGATCTGCAGGTTAACATCGATATCATTCAATACGGCCGGGCTAACATAGCGAACATAATCTTCGCCTCTGTCGGCTTCGTATAAAACAGCCGGATCGTCATTAATTGTTGATATTCTGCCATTAAAATCAGCGCGGATTTGTCCGCTTTGCGTATCAATATTTGCTCTGCCGTCTCGATATACTTGTCGATAAGAATTATCCGGCTGCTTTTGCCACACGGAAAAAGCAGCTTTCCCGATGTTACCCATCTCCTCTGTTGGAACATTTATGCGAAAAGCACCCGAACCTCTTTGAGCGCCACTGCTTTCTTGAGTTGGGTTCTGTCTGGATACGCTGTTTAGGGGAGTCGTCGGGCTTGATGCCAGCGTAGTAACAAATTTATCAAGATACTCAGAGTATATAGGCGAAAATCCTGTGGCTTTATAGACCTCCATTGATTCCTTCAAGTATTCACGTTGATCATAAGGGAAAAATATCGACAGACCGTTGGCTATGTCATTATTTCGACTCTTGGTATTGTATAAAACTGCACTGCGAACAGCGCTCGCCAAAGCATTGCTTTCCGCTGAGTTTGTTTTACTAAACTGCTTGGCCATATCCATCATGTCAATAACATCATATTGATCACTGCTGTAATTTGGCGTGGCACCAAAATCCTTTGTATTATCCCGGTCTCGTGCTATTTCTTGGAAACTCAACTGCGAAAGATCAGCCGAGCGCACAAAAGCTTCAAGTGCACTAACTACATCCTTAGCTTTTTTCATATCCACCACCGATAAGGTGAGCAAATAATCTTGCATACCCTCATTCCTATAAAAATCTATAAAGCTCTCAGCTACAGCGCGGCCGATATCTTCGCCACTCATGCGGGGGTTAAGCCCAAGCGCGCTTAACCAGGCGTTGTAATCCCAACCTTTCCCGGGTTCATTTTCTTGCGATGCGATAAGGTAGTTTGAATATGGAGAGAGTTGCTGAGCAAACTCAATCTGAGCCATCATGCATGAGTCAAAACCAAGAAACTCCAAAGGTTGTTTGGCGATTTCTGAGGACTGAAAAGCATTCATGAAGTCAACTAAGTACAAAGATTGATTGAGGTCAAAGTTTTCGTCTTGTCCGTATCCATATATCGGACCTGCGCCATGATCCCACATCACCAGACCATATTTGTCTGCCGGGAAGTTTTGGTAGCTGTAGTTTATAAAATCAGTGAGTGTGGCCGGCAGCACCATGTTTTGTTGAGGTAGGCGCTGAAGTTCCTCCAGCCCGCTTTCTGTAACACGATAGCGCCCTATTGCATCTGCAGGAATTGTTGTGCCCATGTGCCAGGTTTTTGCACCTCCGGTTTGAACGATCACATTGATATCGCTTCGTGAATAGGTAGCAGAAATCATCTCCTCCAGGTCCATCGTAGCTAAGCCATCTTGGCTCTCAAGATTTGCCCCGTCGATGTATACCATGATCGTGTAAGCCGCTTTACCTGAATTTTGCGGACGAGATGTTTCGCCAAGACGTGAGTTATCGCTCGCAGCACAAGCAACCATGCTTAGGGTCAAAACTGCGGAGAGAATAAATACAAAAAAACGCTTCATAATTTGCCTCCCTAAGGCTTTTTACCGTTCGTAATGCCTCCTCAAGCTAATACGGACAGCTTGTGTACACTCTCCAGCCAAACCCCATAGTATTTGAACACTATTCGCAATATTAATGAATATATCTATTTAAGTCAATAAATATGCATATAAGCTATGTAGCTATAAAATAGCTTAACTTACAAACAAACAGTGCACAACTTTGATTGCAATCTACAATTTTATTTCTTGAAAGCTACCATCAAAAGCAGCATTGATATGGATTCCTAAACTAAATAGCAACGTGGTCAGCAGCAAAAGCCTAACTAGTGTAGAATCCTTAATGCCATAGTTGGCATCAATTTGATGCCCCTTTAGCTCAGGGGATAGAGCGTCTGCCTCCGGAGCAGAAGGTCGCTGGTTCGATTCCAGCAAGGGGCACCATATTGCGTAATCATATATGATGTATAGATAGAAAAAAGAGATAGGGAGGATTGATGGCAATCTACACACCTGAATACCAACCGAATGGTAATGAAGTAGCCGTTATCGAGACCAACAAAGGCGCAATCAGAGTGCAATTAGCAGGTAAAGATGCACCTATTCATGTAGGAAACTTTGTAGAGCTAGCGCAAAAGGGTTTTTATAACGGACTAAAATTCCATCGACACGAGCCTGGATTTGTCATACAGGGTGGTTGCCCTAATACTCGCGAGATGACAGCCGAGCAAGTTGCATCCGGAGGGGGATATCCACCGCCGGGAACCGGCAATCCGGGTTATTCGATAAAAGGGGAGTGGACAGTCAATCCAAACAATGAGCATAAAAACGGAACGCTTGCCATGGCGCGTTCACAAGCTCCTGACTCCGCAGGTTCACAATTCTATTTTTGTTTAGGACCTCAACCATTTCTCGATGGAAACTATACAGTTTTTGGTGATCCGATCGATCAGGAATCGATAGATGTCATTCATTCGCTGAGAAAAGGCGATGAGATACTATCCATTGCGATAGAGAACGGAAATTAGGGAGAGCTGAGGGCTCAAAAGTGAAAAGCACTATTTACGATCAGGCTACTGTAGCCTATAACAGCAAAGACTATTCGCAGGCACTAAAGCTCTTTTATCAATGCCTAAAAGAAGAGTGGAGCAGCTTTGGTCCGGGAGATGCCGGACTTGTTTATCATCGCATTGGCAATTGTCTGATAAAGATGCGTAATTTCAAAGAAGCTGCAGTCAGCTACCAAAAAGCTTTGCAAGATGTTGACTATACCGAGAAAACCAGCATTTATGTAAACCTCGGCACAACACTTAACGGCATTGGCAAATACGCAGAAGCGGTATCTTACTTCAGCAAAGCACTGGATGACGCATCATACACAACTCCGTATCGTGCTCATATGGGTCTAGGTAGCGCATATTCAAAACTGGGTAAACTTGTCGAGGCCGGCATAGCTTATCGTGATGCTGCGCTGGATGAAGGAAACCCCAACCCGGTCAAGGCGCTTTTTAACTTAGGCAGCACGTTTTCTCAACTGGATCGCCCTGATGATGCATCAGAGGCTTATTTAGCAATACTAGATTTTCGCGTAACAGGCGAAGACTTAAACAAGACTTTGGATCTTTTGGGTCAGGCTTATGTTGCTGGTGGGCACTATCAGGAAGGTCTAAGCACTTTTGAAGAGGCCTTGAGTCACGAACGTTTTGTCCTTACGCCGGAAGGCGAGAGTAGTCACCAAAAGGCAAAAATGGCGCTGGGGATAGGAAGCACTACAGTTGCTGCCACACCTCCACCTCCTGTTTATGAAGAAGATGATTTCTCCGGGTTTGATAGGCAGGTGCATCCAAATTACGACTCACGTGAGCAATCCGGACCACTAGATTTTAACGAAGACGATGGTTACGGTGGCGGCAATGTTCCAAATGCCGGCGATACAGGATTTTTTACCTTGAGCGACGATGACCTCATTGAGACCGGAAAAGAGCGCCTAAGAAAAGAGCGGAAACTTAGAAATACCGGTCTTAAGGTTTTGCTTATCATCATCATTGTGCTTATATTGGCGCTCGGTGGCGCTGTAATTGCTTACACACAAGGTATAGGCTTTCCAACTAACGAGGCAGTTGTTACAGACTTCTTTAAGGCGTATGCCGCAAACGACCCAAAATACACTGATTATTGGGTAGACAGTTCTGATGTAGATAAAGACACCTTAGATCAAATGCTCGATCGAGTCGCGCAATCAGATAGTATCACGATCTTGGGATCCGAAGCGTCTATGACCGAGTCACATATGCTTGTTGACGTAAAACTTGCCCAAGGCGGTACTGTGCATTATCGCGTTGATCTGGCAAGAGATGTTATTAGCTGGAAAATTAGCGGCATCGAAATCATCTTTGCCTCAAGTTATGACCCCGAGGCTTGAGGTTTGAAGCTCAAGCTTAAAGCGTAAAAAGCTTTAATTGTGTAAAATATCGTGCGACCGATTTTATTTGGTCGCACGATTAAAATTATCTGCGTTATCTAAAGTATTGATAGTTTTTCAAACTGTCTATGTGTAAGAACCAATGAAAGGAACCAAATGTCACAAAAAACCTACCTAATGCTTAAGCCTGATGCTGTACGCAACGGACATATCGGAGAGATTATCGCCCGTTTTGAACGTGTAGGCTTGACTATAGAAAAACTTGAACTAGCTAACGTTACCTCTGAGCAGGCTGCGCAAAACTACGCCGAGCACGAGGGCAAACCATTTTACAATGGTCTAATCGAATACATCACGTCCGGTCCGGTTGTAAAGATGGTAGTAAGCGGGTCAGACGCAGTGGTAATTGCTCGTAAATTGATGGGCGCAACAAACCCTAAAGACGCTGCACCGGGCACGATTCGTGGCGATTTTGGTTTGGTTATGGACGAAAACGTAATACACGGATCGGACTCACCGGAGTCTGCCGAGCGTGAGATAGGCATCTTTTTTCCGGCATAGGGCGTGTCAAGCCCTAAAATACGCGATTATGGATAATTGAAGAGGCTGAGTAATTAAGCTAATGATTCATTATGCCTTGTCGCATGTGATAGAATTACTGTTTGGCAATTATTTAGTTCTAAGGCTTCTACCCCGAGTATTCAAGGGAGAAATGGGCGACTATGTCGTTTTTTGATAATCTTTTCAGCCAGTGGAGTTGTGACATGGCAATCGACCTTGGCACCGCCAATACAGTCGTTGCCGTAGCGGGTAGGGGTATAGTATTGATGGAGCCGTCGGTGGTCGCTATAGACACCGACGCCAATCGTGTGCTTTCTGTTGGTAAGGAAGCCCGTGAGATGATCGGTCGTAATCCGGGAAACATATCCGTTGAACTACCACTGTCTGACGGTGTAATTGCTGACTATGATGTGACAGAAGCCATGCTTTCGTACTTCATCAAAAAAGCAAACCCAAAGACCAGAATATGGCAACCAAAGCCGCGTATAGTCATCTGTATTCCCTGCGGAGTTACATCTGTGGAGAAGCGTGCGGTTTATGAGGCAACTATTCAGGCCGGGGCGCGACAAGCATACTTGATTGAAGAGCCTATGGCTGCAGCTATCGGTGCCGGACTTCCCGTTGAGGAGCCCACAGGATCTATGGTTGTAGACATCGGTGGTGGTACCACAGAGATCGCTGTTATCTCACTCGGTGGTATCGTCACGTATCGCTCGCTACGTATTGCCGGTAATGAGTTTGATGAATCAGTTGCTAGGCATATCCGCGAAGTCTATGGATTAAACATTGGTGTGAGAACCGCCGAAGACATTAAGATCTCCATAGGTTCTGCCATGCCGATTGCCAACGGCGAGCTGGATATGGAGATATCAGGGCGCGATCTGACAACCAACTTACCAAGAAGCGAGACTATTCAGTCCGAAGATGTACGTGAAGGTATCAAAGCACCACTACAAGACATTTTGATCGCGATCAAAGAAACGTTCTTAGAGACCGATCCGGATCTTGCAGCCGATATTATCCGCAACGGTATTTTGCTTACCGGCGGTGGCGGACAGCTAAAGATGCTCGACACATTTTTAACGCGCGAGCTTGGCGTGCCGGTAATGATGTCGGATACCGCTATGACAAATGTTGTAGTTGGCTGCGCTAGGGCACTCGAAAACCCTGCCGCTTTGCAACGCTCGTACACACAAAGATAAGGAAGGCCCGCCAAAGCAGTGGCGATCAATCCAAACAAACCAAGAAAGCTGCCAGGGGGCATTCTAGTTTTTGTCCTCAGCATATTATCGATAGTATTGATGACCGCTTGGGCCGGGGAAGGTGCAAGCGGTACCTTGCATGCGGTGCGCTCAGGTGTAGAAACGGTAACCGCGCCAATTAAAAACATCGGCGCGGTAGTGGGTACACCTTTTAGAGCGGTCGGAGATTTTATTGCCGGCGTTACTACGTCTTCTGAAAGTGTCGATGAGTTGCGCGCTCAAAACGAACTGCTGCGCTCGCAGATTATTCGTATGGAGGAGTACCGACAAGAAAACGAGCGTTTGTCGGCACTACTGGATTTAAAAGACGCTTATCAGCTGGAGTCATCAGCTGCCCGTGTCATCGCCACAGAACCCGATTCGTGGAACCGAGTGATTACAATAAATAAAGGCAGCGAATCCGGTTTTAGTGTTGGTATGCCGGTAATGAGTCCTAATGGGCTTTTAGGCCAAATCGAGCGAGTAAGCCCCAATAGTTCAGAGGTGCGATTGATAACTGACCAAAAGAGTGGCGTCTCAGTATTTGTTCAGGAAAATCGTGCTGAGGGTATCTTGAGCGGATCGGTTGACGGCATTTTATATCTCCAATTTATCGGTACAGAAATTGAAGTAAATGTTGGCGACAAAATAACTACCTCGGGCTCCGGCGGGATTTATCCAAAAGGTATTCCGATCGGGGAAGTTTTGTCCGTAGAGCAAGCTCCGGCAGATGTATATAAGACGATAATTGTTGCTCCGATATCCAAGGTTTCAACGTACGAAGAAGTATTGGTGATTACCGGGTCTGAAGACGCAATAGTTACAACTGATGATACGCAAAGCAACCAAGAAAGCGGCGAGGGTAATGCAGGTGCCAACGGTGCGACCGATTCTTCCGATGGCGCGTCAGGCGACGGTGCTGCAGACAATACGTCCGGTGATGGTACGAACGCACCCGAAGGAGCTGAATAAATTATGAATCCGGCTTCTCAGCAAGTAAGACCATCTTTTACGATCATCGGCTCACTTATTGCCGTTCTTTTGCAATTAATGTTGGCACCCAGTATTGCACTTTTTGAGATCGCGCCAAATTTCATCTTATGCTTTGCAGTTGTAAACGCTATGTTCTCCGGAGAAATCCGGTCGACAATAGCAGGTTTCATTTTGGGCTTGGCATACGACTTTATCGCGCAAGGAGCACTTGGTGCAATGACTTTGGTGCTTACGATCTTGTCGTATGGCGTGAGCTCACTTAATAAAGAGGCAATATCGATAAGCTGGACGGTGCAGGCATTTTTCTTGCTGATTTCAGCTTTTTTGGGCGAAATATTTTTTGCGGCCGAGCTTTCCATAATCGGTCAAGATAACGACTTTATTCGGTCGGTGGGAATGCGAGTTATTCCGGTCACCATATATAGTGGGCTAATTGGTCTAATTGTGTTTTTGGTGATGAGCCGCATAAAAACAAAGAAACGACCGGAGCTGCTTCGGAGTAAACTCAAGTAATGGACAACTATACACTGATAATCGTAATTGCAATTGCTGCCTTTGTTATTGCACTGGTAGTACTTTCAGTAGTTTATCTGAAAGGTCGCCGAAAGGATCAAGGCGTAATAAAGCCCAGCTTTGGTCGTCATTCTTTGCCGCAAGGTGTTGGTATAGATGAGGTTCGCAAACCCATCTTTGCAGAGCGAAAAGAAGAAGTGGAGGGGCGCGGACGCCTATATGCTTTTGGTATTTTCATTGCCGCGGTCTTTGGCACAATAGCTGTGCGGCTTTGGTCGTTGCAGCTGATGTCCGGAGATACTTACACAGCAGAAGCCGCCAAGCAGTCAACTGCAGAAACTCCCATGGTTGCTACTCGTGGAAGAATACTTGATCGCAACGGTAATGTGCTTGTTGGCAATCAACCAACACTGAGGATTATGGCACCAAAATCCGTTGTCGATAATCCCATAGTTGTGCAGATGCTTGCTTTAATCCTTGGTATCCCAAAAGGAATAATTCGTAAAAACTTACTCGATGACAATCAAGGCGCTCAGTCTAATCGCCTGGTTGCCGACGAAGTGCCGATGAATGTAGTAGCATTTATCAAAGAGCACCCACAGCTATTTACAGATGTTGAGATTGTCGAGCGAAACATACGTGTTTATCCTAACGGCAATGCCGGAGCACATATTTTAGGATATATCGGTCCGGTAACAAAGGCTGAAATGGCTATCCCCGGCCGAATAAGCTATTCCGGAGGTGATCTCATCGGTAAAGACGGAGCTGAGTTAGCCTTTGAGAACTTGCTCCAAGGCACCAAGGGCACCAGGACTTACAGGCAAGACGTGGATGGTAATCCGCTGTATCTAATTTCTGAAGCACCGCCAAAAAATGGGGCCGATGTACGGTTGACTATCGACATAAATATCCAAAAAGCTACCGACCGGATTTTGTCAGATATTATCCACTCGGCTCAAACACATGGTTTTTCTTACGCCGATGCCGGTGCTTTGGTTTGTATCGACATCGAAGACGGCGGTATTTTGGCTTCATCCAGCTATCCGACATTTGATCCGGCTCAGCTGGCAAACACTGCCGATGAAGATGTTTGGGCAGCATTGCTCGATGAAAACGCAAAACAGCCCCTGTTTAACAGGGTGCTTTCCGGTGAATACCCTGCTGCATCTACGTTTAAAGCTTTTACAGGACTTGCGGGATTACAGCACGGCGTTGTTGTTGGCGATACTCACCACAATTGCACAGGTCTTTGGCACTATGATGAGACCGACGAAAGATGGCCGCAACGATGTTGGATACATCCAAGCGGGCACGGGTATCTTGGGCTGGAAGAAGCTATCAATCAATCGTGCGACGTGTTTTTTTACAACATTGGAGCCGGCTTTTATAATAAATGGGCAAATCAGTTTGAAAACGCGCGCACTGACCTTATGCAGGATTACTTAAAGTCTTGGGGTTTTGGTGAGCGAACCGGTATCGAATTAAGTGGGGAATCCAGAGGCAGAATTCCCTCGCATACGTGGAAAAAAGAGACATGGCCGGATGAGCCGGAGCGTACTCAGTGGAATCCGGGTGACATGAGTAACATGAGCATTGGTCAAGGCGACATTTTAGTAACGCCTTTACAAATTGCTAATGGTTACGCAGGAATTGCACGCCAAAAGATGCTAAAACCGCACGTTTTGCATTCGGTGCTTAATAGCGAAGGGCAAGAGACGGTAACATACAAGTCTGTAGAAAGCGACCTCAAGCCGGAGTTTGACGAATACTTCATTTCACGAATTAAAGATGGTCTCAGACGTGTTGCAGTAAGAATGGGTGGAAAGTTTAACGAGCTTCCGGTTAATGTGTCCGGAAAATCCGGTACTGCCGAGGTTGCATCGGCAAATGCGGAGTTTAATTGGTTTGCAGCGTATGCGCCTATGGAAGAACCAAAATACTGTGTGGCTTGTTTGATAGAACAAGGTGGCGATGGATCCAATGCAGCTCTTTTGGGTGTGCAACATACTCTTGCCGCAATTTATGGTGTAGATCTCGGCGAGATTGTTGTAGAAAGTGCTGTTAGGGAGCGTTAGATGCCGGTATTGCCAAAAATAGAGGTGCCCAAGGGCTTTGCAACTGAGAAATCGCTCAAGAACTCTGTTATACGCTTCTTTGGCATCGTTAACGTGCCGCTTATTCTCAGTGCGGCTGCAGTTACAGCTTTTGGGCTGCTTATCGTTTATAGCGCAACTTTTGATCATGTGGATTTTAGCTTTAGCAGACAAGCATCAGGTGTGGGCATAGGGCTTGTACTGCTATTGATTCTTTGGCGTATCGATTACCATCGTTTTGCCGACTGGGTAATACCACTTTTAGTGATCGACTTCATATTGCTGTTTATGCCGTTGCTGCCATTTATCGGACACGAAGTTAATGGTGCCAGAAGTTGGGTGCTTATATTTGGTCAGACGTATCAACCGGCAGAGCTCGCCAAGATTCTCACAATCATTATAATGGCTGCTTTGGTGTCTAAATACCGAGGAAAATTACACTCCGGTAAGGATTACGCAAAGTGTTTAGGCATAATACTTGCGCTGCTTGTGGCAATTATGCTTCAGCCGGACTTTGGTACCGGCATGGTGATCTTTGTAATTGGATTTGTGATTCTTTTGACCGGCGGTGCTCACTGGAAGTGGCTACTAATAACAGTTTTAGCAATTATCTTTTTTATAGCAGTTGTTTTTTCCCTTGATCCTATTGTTGATGATCTTTTCGGTCGCGATATGCTGCTAAAGGATTATCAGATCAATCGCTTGCTTGTGTTTATGGATGAGACCAGAGATCCTACCGGTGCCGGTTGGAATCTAAAGCAAGCCAAGATCGCAATTGGATCCGGGGGCATGTTTGGTATGGGTTTTATGCAGGGATCTCAATCAGGGCTTGGATTTTTGCCCGAGGCACCAACTGACTTTATCTTCTGCGTACTTGCTGAGGAGTTGGGCTTTGTTGGCGCAGCAACATTACTATTGCTCTTTACGGCACTCATTGCCGTATGTTTTTGGATCGCTTTTAAAGCCGATGACCCATTTGGCACTTTGATTGTTATGGGTTGCATCGGCATGTGGGTTTTTCAGATAATAGAAAATATCGGAATGACATGTGGAATGATGCCGATCACGGGAATTCCACTGCCGTTTGTAAGTTATGGATCTTCGTCAATGATTACCAATTATATGGCTTTAGGTCTTATACTATCTATATGGGCACATAGATATACGCCGGACAAGCCCAAAAGAAAGCCGAGGTAGAGTTTCTTGAGTCCAAAAAAGAAAGCAAAGTTCAAGCTTCCCATTAGCCCCAAAGCATTGCTTGACACAATAGGGTATGCAGAAAAGCAAAGTGAACAACCGGTGAACGTTGCTGTTTTTGTGGATATTTCACTAGGCCACAAAATGATGAGTTACGCCAAGGAGGCGTTTCGTCCGGATCACACAAGTGTTTCAATCACGGTTTTGCCGTATTTTGATGAGCCGCTTCATTTTGAGCTGCAAAGCGATCTGGTGATAATTTTTGCTAACGAGGCACCAAACACCGGTCGCATCTTGAATCTGGCTTATCGTGAGCAGGTACAGGCAGTGGTGGCAACTCTCAGACCTAATTTGGTGCAAGAGATTGCTCGCGAAAACTACAACGAAATCGATCTCAGATCAATAATCAGACCCTTAAAACTAACACTTAGGGGCAAAGAGCTTTATGCTCATATGTTTGATGAGCTGGGCGGCTGGATTGTCCGTCATATGGGAGACTCAAAGACCTCTTTAGCGCGTGCTTTTAAGTTCGTTCGCGAACACTTTGTTCGCGATGTCATCATGGCAACATCGTTACAAAATGCCGCAATTGCTGCTGTATTTTTCTTACCGGGAGCAGACATGCCGCTGCTCACCCTTAATCAAGCTAAGATGTTTTTAAAGATAGCTGCGGCTTACGGCGCGGAGTTGGATAATGAACGACTCAAAGAGCTTGCAGTTTTACTGGCAAGCGGTTTTGGACTTAGGGCGGTATCTCGTAAACTGGTAGGCCTGGTGCCCATGTTTGGTTGGGCAATGCGCGGCAGTGTAGGTTATGGCGGTACATACGCGCTGGGAAATGCGGCTAAAGTGTACTTTGAAGGTGAAGGTGACTTTGCAAAGATCGCTGAAAACCTAAAGACCGATGCACAGCAAGTGGTTAAAAAACGTGGCAGGCTGCAAAATTGAAAAAAACCGAATCTGTTTGGCCGCTAATTGAGCCACACTTAACAAAGGTAGAGCGCCCCTCACGCTATATTAACCACGAATACAATGCCTATTCAGGTTCTCCTCGTCAAACAAATGACCACTCCTGCCATACCGACAACCACCTCAGTCATACCCGCGACTCTCTCTGTCATTCCCGCGCAGGCGGGAATCCATCCGAACACTCACGATATCGCGCAGCCTTTTTATACCCGGACACCTATGAGATAGGACAATCGAACGCAGCAATTGCGATACTATATCAACTGGTAAACACTCACGAAGGCTGCAGTGCCGAGCGCGTATTCTTGCCCTGGTTAGACATGATCGATGTGATGCGCAAACATGACATCCCGCTATTTGCTTTAGAATCTGCCACACCTGTAGCAGGCTTTGACATGTTTGGAATTACACTGCCACACACGCTTGCAGCCACCAATATCCTTGAGGCAATAGACCTAGCAGGTATTCCGATAAAAAGCTGTGACAGAACTTTGGAACACCCATTAGTGGTTGGTGGAGGACCGGAAGCTTTTAATCCTGAACCACTGAGCAGCTTCTTTGATGCTTTCATGATAGGGGAGGGCGAAGAAGTATTGCTGGAGTTTGTAGATACACATCGCAGATGTTTAGACCAACGAATGTCTAAAGCTGAGCTGCTGTTAGAATTATCAAAAATTGAAGGAGTTTATATACCTTCATTGTATAAGCTTGACCACAACGCATTGCGTCCAAAAGATGAAAGCATCCCTACGCGCATCAACAAACGTGTGATAAAAGACTTCGATAAACTACCACCGGTTACAGACCCGATAGTACCTTTCGCTGAGGTCGCACACGACAGACTAACCATAGAGCTTTTGCGCGGTTGCACTCGCGGATGTCGCTTTTGCCAAGCCGGAATGATCTATAGACCGGTGCGTGAACGCAGCGCCGACATGATTATCGACAGCGTAGCTCGCGGACTTGCTTGCACCGGCTTTGATGAAGTAAGCCTGGTGTCTTTATCAAGCACCGATCACTCGCAGATAGAGCAGATACTAAAGCGCCTTCACCGCATGCTTTCGGGCACAGGCGTGGGTATTAGCTTGCCCTCACAACGCCTAGATGCTTTTGGTATAGACATGGCCAGATTGGTGGCAGGGGAGAAAAAGACCGGGCTAACTTTCGCACCGGAGGCAGGCACACAACGCCTGCGCGATATCATCAATAAAAATGTCACCGAGAAAAACCTGATCGATGCAGTGGAGCAAGCTTATGCTGCCGGCTGGCGCAGATGCAAGCTGTATTTCATGATCGGTCTTCCGGGCGAGACAGACGAAGACATTATTGGCATTGCAGAACTGGCAAACCGTGCATATGCTGCGGCTAAAGATTCAGTGCCTGATGGACAACGCGGAAACGTGCGTATGACTGTAAGTGTTGCAGTTTTTGTGCCCAAGTCGCATACACCATTTCAGTGGGGCGGGCAGATTGCACGCGAAGAGATAGATAGGCGCATAACGGTGCTCAGAAATGCCAAGATGCATAAAGGCATAGATTTAAGTTGGCATGATCCGGCAACATCTCGCATTGAAGCGGCAATATCTCGTGCAGGGCGAGAAGCCTCTACTCTAATAGAGGAAGTATGGAGGCAGGGAGCAAAATTTGATGCTTGGAGCGAGCGTTTTAACGAATTGTTGTGGGAAAATGCGGCTGATGCTGTCGGTCTGGATATCTCTGCCATGGCTGAGAGAAACTACTCAATAGAAGAGCCGCTGCCTTGGGATCACATTTCATGTGGTGTTTCCAAAAAATTCTTAGCCAAAGAATACGATCGTTCCTTGGCAATCGAAACAAGCACAGACTGCTCATTTGATAGATGTATTGCTTGCGGCGTCTGCACAGATCTTGATGTAGACATAAAGCTAGGTGGTGAGAGTCGTGCCTGATCCGCTATTTAGATTGCGCATCAACTTTCAAAAACACGATCGCCTAAGTCTTCTATCTCACCTGGAGTTAGTAAGGGCGATGGAGCGCATAATCAGACGTGCTCAATTGCCATATGCTGTAAGCCAAGGTTTCAACGCGCATATGCGTCACGCGCCGGGCCCGGCACTTCCGGTTGGAACATCCGGCTTAAACGAGTTTTTTGACGTATGGACTACCGAATATGTCACACCAAAAGAAGTGCTGGCTCGTCTAAGAGCTGCTAGTGTGGTAGGTGTTCGTATGCTGGGCGTTAAATATGTGCCAGCCAACCTCAGAGGTTTGCAAGCAACCCATGTTCACGAGGAATATGAGATGGTTTTGTCTATCGCAGGTGGTGTAGATGAGACTATGGCTGCAAAAATAAATACTTTACTTAATGACTTGATCGCTACAGGCGAGCTAAAAGTAGTCCGCAAGAAAAAGGCAAAGATATATGATCTAAAGTCTGCCGTTGAGACAGCTCCAAATGTTTCTCTTGTACACGGAGCAACAAATGGGGAAAGCAATATCATGATCAAGCTAAATCTTAGATCGTCAGATCAAGGTTCAGTTAAGCCGGAGTTACTGGTCATGGAGGCATTAGGCAATGAAAGCCCATTAATGATCAAATCAATAACTCGCACCAATCTGTATAGCGACGAGGACTAGCAGAACGTGGCAGGAGTACGCATAGATATTTGCGCAGTAGGAAAGCTTAAAGAAGACTATTGGGTAAAAGCTTGCGAAGAATATCTTAAGCGCCTCAGCAGATATGCAAAAGTGCAGGTAATAGAAGTACCGGACGGCAGCGCAAAGAGTGACAAGGATATTGAAGCAGTACTGCAAGAAGAGGCAGAGTCCATAAAAAAACGTCTGGCATCCTCCACATTTGCAATAGTCATGGATCAAAGCGGCAATCAGCTTACAAGCGAACAACTTGCAGCCGAATTAGACAAGTTGCAGACGCATGGAAACTCTCACATAAGCTTCATAATAGGCGGATCATGGGGACTTGATGCTGCGTTGAAAAAACAAGCAAACATGACCATATCACTAGGCGCCATAACTTTGCCCCATAACCTAGCCAGGGTAGTACTACTGGAACAAATCTACAGAAGCTTCAAAATAACCAACGGCGAACCATATCATAAGTAAGACACCTCAAACAAAAGCACCAAGATAAGCTTATGCAAGCGTGACCACGGATTAAAACCATTTAGTAAAGGAAAAACAGTAGAAAGTTTTTTAAGCGGCTGTAGCTTCTTAATGCTATTATGAATACTCCACTTCGTCTTGAGCAGTCATGATCTTGGGGTAGTTCCGGCTCTTCGAAGTGATTTGTCATTTTGCATTTATACTGGTGTTAATTCGATGCAATACAATTTCAATCGAAAATACCTAATTATGTAAATAGGACAAAACTAATTCCGAGCAATAAAGGAGTGTAAATGTCAGAAAAAGATGCCTTGACATCAATTGAGCAGATACGCGCTGACATCGACGAGATCGATGAGCAGCTGGTATTGCTCTTAAATGAACGCGCCAAACAGGCTTTGGCGATCAGAAATCTGAAGCCAGAGGCGAAAATGGGTCTTTTTGATCCTCGCCGTGAAGAAGAGATTTTTGACAAGATCTCAGAGCTAAACGAAGGACCACTTTACAGCGATGACCTCCGCGCCATCTATGCGACCATTTTAAAGGTCAGTAAGGAGATGCACGGATGAGTTACGTTCCCTATCACGAGCCAAACACAATCACCATGTTTGCCGGCCCTTGTTCTATAGAAAGCGCCAAGCAATTAGACGAAGTTGGAGCCGCTTTAAGCGATCTGGGTTTAAGCTGGATACGTGGCGGTGCTTTTAAGCCTCGCACCAGCCCTTATTCATTCCAAGGCTTAGGCGAAGAAGGTTTAAAGATCATGTCTGATGTGGGTGAGAAGTATGGTCTCAAGACTCTTACCGAAATCGTAGATACTGCACACATCGACATGGTGATGTCATACATTAGCGCACTGCAAATTGGCACACGCAACATGGCAAACTTTGAGCTGCTCAAAGCTGTTGGAGCTGCAACCGCCGAAAATCATAAACCGGTTTTATTCAAACGCGGCATGGCGGCAACAATTGATGAGTGGCTTTCTGCTGTGGAGTACCTAACTGTTGGCGGCAATCCCAACGTCATGCTTTGTGAGCGCGGACTACGTACTTTTGAGACATCAACACGCTTTACGCTGGACATCTCAGCGGTGCCGGTTGTGCACAAGCGGTCACTCTTTCCGATATGCGTTGATGTATCTCATCCGGCAGGACAAGTAGACTTAGTGCCATCGCTGGCTAAGGCAGCAATAGCAGCCGGCTGCGACGCGCTGATGATAGAGATTCATCCCAATCCGCCAAAAGCAAAATCTGACGCATCACAGCAACTTACTTTGCCTGATTTTGCCGAGTTACTCGAGGAGCTTAAGGCTGTGGCAGCAGCAGTTGGGAAAACGATCGTCTGATGCAATTGAGTTTATACGATGATCCACAAAGCAGCGCGCAAGCAATTAATCGGTACTTCCCTGAGGGGGTTCGTCCAAATTCAATAAACCTGGATGAACTTAATAACGAACAACGAGCGGCCGTTCTTTGCACAGAAGGGCCGCTTCTGGTACTGGCAGGTGCCGGTAGTGGCAAAACGCGCGTGCTAACCTACCGCATAGCTCACATTATCGAGAACCTTCGGGTTTCTCCATATCAAATACTGGCTATAACATTTACAAATAAGGCAGCAGCTGAGATGCGCGAGCGCTTAAACAAGGTGCTTACGGGTGGGATGCGCGGTATGTGGGTAGCCACTTTTCATGCGATGTGTGTGCGTATGCTTAGACAGGATGCCGATAAGCTCGGTTACACAAAAAACTTTACGATTTATGACGACGATGACTCCAAGCGCTTGATGAAAAGCATTTACAACGACCTGAATATTGAACCTAAGCAGTATCCTATCAATAGTATTCGGGAGCGCATCTCTAAGGCCAAAAACGACCTCAAAACCGCTGTGACATATGAGGCATCGGCCTCAAACGCCTACGAGCGACTGATTGCGCGCGTCTACACAACATTGCAAGAACGCCTGAAGCGTGCAGATGCAATGGATTTTGATGACCTGCTTGTTAATACTTGGATACTATTAAGTAAAAACGAAGAAGTGCTTAAGGCTTATCAAAACCGCTTTCGTTATATCCATATTGATGAGTACCAAGACACCAATGGCGCTCAATATGCAATCGCGCAGCTTTTGGCTGCGGCTCATCACAACATAATGGTTGTTGGTGACGATGACCAATCCATCTATTCGTGGCGTGGCGCAAATATCCGCAATATTTTAGAGTTCGAGCGCGACTACTCAGAAACTACTGTTATCAAGTTGGAGCAAAATTATCGCTCAACAAAGACAATTCTGGAGGCTGCCAACGCTGTTATTGCCAACAATACCAGACGCAAAAGCAAGCGACTATTTACCGATGGCGCAAAAGGCGACAAGATTGCACTTTATCAGGCTTTTGATGAGCGTGACGAAGGCAGATGGATAGCATCAGAGATCGAGCGCTTGCGCAGAGGTGGTCGCACATACAACGACTTTGCGCTTTTTTATCGCACCAATGCTCAGTCGCGCATTCTTGAAGATATGTTACTTAGAGCCGGTATTCCATACAGGATCGTCGGCGGTACTCGCTTTTTTGATCGAGCCGAGATCCGTGATGTAATGGCCTACTTAAAGCTTGTCGTCAATACGGCAGATGATGTTGCTGCCAAGCGAATAATAAATGTGCCTAAACGAGGCATAGGCAAAACCAGCATTGAAAAGATCGAGGATATTGCGCGCAGGGAAAACACAACATTTTTTGATGCTTTAGAATTGTCACTTAGTGGCGAAGAGATCAGCGGCAAGACCCTAGATTCTATTGCTAAGTTTGTACAACTCATTAAAGACGCTCAACACTACGCCGGTAATTTACGCGAAATCGTGGAGATGATCGTATCCAAGACCGGCATGATAGAAGCCTTGCTGGCCGATCACACCGATGAAGCACGCGGTCGCGTGGAAAACATCCAAGAGTTCTTTGGTGTAGCCGAGGAGTTTGAACAAACCCACGAGGACAGTGACTTGGAAGAAGCGTATGAAGAAGCTCTGTCTGTCACCGCCGAAACTCCAACCGGTGCCTCGGAGGCTTCCCCTGTCACCGCTGCAACTCCCTCTGTCACCACCGCAACCCCCTCCATAAACCTCGAAACCCCTTCTGCCACCACCGTGACCCCCTCTGTAAACCCCACAACCTCCTCTGTAAACCCCGCAACCCCCTTTGTCATTCCCGCGACCCCATCTGTCATTCCCGCGCAGGCGGGAATCCATAGCAACGACCCCGTAACGATAGACACCATGCTAATCCGCTTCATGGAATGGCTGGCACTTCGAAGCGATTTGGACACGATCATAGCCGGAGAAGACTTTCTCACTATGATGACCATCCACTCTGCAAAAGGTTTGGAGTTCCCGGTAGTTTTTATTGCCGGTATGGAAGAGTCACTTTTTCCACACATAGCGTCCTCAGAAGACTCAGAGCAGTTGGAGGAGGAGCGCAGGTTGGCATACGTTGCAATAACCCGCGCACGCGAGCTTCTCCATATTACTCATGCACAAGCCAGGAACATCTTTGGTTACACGCAGGTAAATCCGCGTTCAAGATTTGTCGCTGAGATACCTACAGAGTTCATAAAGCCATCCGGTGTAGGGTCATCGGGATACCAAGGCGTTGGTTATGAAAAACGCGGTGACAGACACGGGCAATTTGGTACAGGATCGTTTACCGAACGCGACACCGGTAGAGTATTTGGTCAAGGTGGTTTAAGCGCAGCAAGTAAGCGAGATGCAGACCAAGCCCACAAAGAGCAGCTGAAAAAGGAACGCGAAGCCCAAGTGTTTAAGGTTGGTGATGATGTAGATCACAAGACCTTTGGACGCGGCAAGATTGTGAACGTAGACGGCGACGTCTTACACATCAAGTTCACAAAAGTAAGAGAAACAAAAAAACTGCTCAAAGGCTACGCACCAATTGTTAAAATAACACCATAACGGCCAATCAAGGAGTTTTGATGTTATCCGCCAAACGCATTCTCATCATCGAAGACGATGCCGACATAAATAATATCGTGGCAACTTTTCTCACAAAGCATGGTGCACAGTGCACACAAGCTTACTCCGGTAGCGAAGCGAATTTGCTGCTAAGCACAATGGCGGATGCGTCCGAAAATAGGTCACAGTTTGATCTGATAATCACAGATTTAGCGCTGCCCGGACTTACAGGAGATCAGCTTGTTGCTGTGATAAGAAGCAAAAATGATACGCCGATCATTGTAGTGTCAGCAAAAGATGCTCCTGCTGAAAAACTGGCTCTATTTGGACTTGGCGTAGATGATTACCTGATTAAGCCCTTTGATCTTGAAGAGTTGTTGGCTCGTGTTTTGGTTCAACTCAGGCATGTGTCTAAACGCTCAGACAATACAGAAATATCAAGATATCATCTCTCTCATGATCAAAACTCAACCTTGGTTTTTAAAGACTGGGAGATAAACCCGGATTCTCGGCAATTTAGCGTTAGAGGCAAAAGCGTAAAAGTAACTCGCACAGAATTCAACATACTTGAGGCACTGATGCGGCGACCAAGCAAGGTCTACACCAAACAAGAACTCTTTGAAATTGCGTGGCAGGAAGAGTCCTTTGTTGAGGAAAAAGCTATAAATGTCCATGTAAGTAACATTCGCAGTAAATTAAAAAGCACAGAAACCGATTCTTATATAGAGACTGTTTGGGGCATAGGGTTTAAACTTGCAGATTGAAAGTTAATAAGAGTTAAAGTTAATAAGGAAAAGAATTGAGCTAAACTCGCGCTAATACACGCGAAAGTTAACCAAATCGCCGTAAAAGAGTGTGCAGAGGTTGACTTTCGCGTGTATAAGCAAACTAAAACCTTAATACTTTCTTTAAGTTTTGCTGGCACTTAATAAATGCTTCTTTCCTATTGTAAGTATCATCAAAAGATACGACATGATTGGAGACGTGCAATGAACATAGTCGAAACGCATATGCTTAGCAAGCGCTATGGTGCAAAAGCGGCTGTTACTGCCTTTAATATGCAGGTTCATAGCGGAGATATCTACGGCTTTGTTGGTCGCAACGGAGCCGGAAAATCTACAGTTATGAAAATGCTGTCAGGACTAGCTACCCCAACAAGCGGGGAGATCAAGCTTTTTAACAAATCCATAAGACATGCGTCGGGTGAACAAAAACTGGGTATACTTATCGAGAATCCCGGTCTTTATCCAAGCATGAGTGCCTATGACAACCTAATGCTAAAATGTTTATGTGCAGGCACTGTAAATCCCAAAAAGACCACAAATCAACTCTTGGACTTTGTGGGACTTGCAAATGTGGACAAAAAACAATCAAAGCACTTTTCTATGGGCATGAAGCAACGTTTAGGACTGGCGCTTGCCCTTGTAGGTGATCCACAGTTATTGCTGCTCGATGAGCCACTTAATGGGCTTGACCCCGAGGGGGTTCGAGAGATAAGGCAGCTCATAATTAAGCTCAACGAGGAACACGGTCTTACAGTTATCATCAGTTCACATGTGTTAGAGCAACTGGGCAAAATGGCAAATAGATATGGAATCATTCGCGACGGACAAATGGTCTGCGAGATAACTGCCGAAGAAGTTACCGCTCAGTGTAGTGAATATCTACATCTTGAAACTAATGATGCCAACAAGGCTCTTGTAATTATGCAAGAAAAATTTCCCAACTTAAAATGCATTGCCATGCCGCAAAACGCAATTAGGATTCAAGGCTTTGCGAATGCAGCTTTGATTGGGGAGGCAATGAGCCATGCAGGCATAGCAGTATCGGCACTATACACACATAACCGCGATATTGAGGACTTTTTCGTTGAGAAGATGGGTGGTAACTAAAATGATCAATCTACTTCGCATGGATTTTTATCGTCTTTTAAAAGGCAAGATGCTCATGATAGGCATATGTATAATGGTTGCGATGATAGCGTTTATGACCGGAATGGCTGTGTTTGTTGAAAGTGAGGCCGCCGCGCAACTTATTGCAGACGGAACTCTAACAGTAACTACTCAAAATACGTCTTCGTCAGATGTGACTGACTCAAATAGTTCACAGACGGCCATAACAGGTTCGGATCAGATCAAATATATGAACGCGTCGTTCTTTGCCGGAGGCAGCACAAGCATCGTATTGTGCATTCTTGCAACATTATTCATTGTTACTGAATTTGAGTGCGGATTTGCTAAGAATGTTTTCTCGATCAGATTCAATAGGGGTGCATACTTTGCAAGTAAAGTCATAGTGGTCTTTGTATTAACGATAGCTCTAATGTTGTTTTCAATTGCACTCTCGTTGCTTGGAGCAACGATCTGCGGTTTCGATCTTGTCGCCTCACCATTTTCTGAGTGGGTGCAATGGTTTTGCTTGGGAACACTGGTTTTATTTGCCTATGAATTGATCCTCATTGCTATGGTTTTGATCACCCGCAATAAGGTCATCGCTATTATCGCCGCCGTGCTCTTATCCTTTGGCATTATCGGCAATTTTCTCACCATGCTAATAACACAGCTAATGCCAGGTTCCGAGATTTACAAAGGTATTTTGTTCACTAGCTTTATGGCAGTTGGTAATGGCGAGACCGGCATCGAAGCTTTGGGGCTTACAGTGATATTAACCGTGGGATTGGCTTATGCCTTGGTATTTGGTATTGCCGGATTTATCGCACTAAAGAAGCGGGATGTGTATTAAAGATGATTGCGCTAACAATTGCCTTAGCCCTAGTGTCTCTCATATGTTTGGTGTTGATCGTAAATACTGTTCGCAAAGAAAGGGAACTGCGTCGTATGGCGCAGTTCCTTAGTCTACGATCATCAAACGATAACTCACGCATACATCTAGAAATGCGGACGAGAGGACTGATTGATATCAGCGACAAGATAAATATAGAGTTGGACAGAGCGCGCGCACAAAAAATAGAATATCAGAAGCAGGAGCACGAATTTAAGCAAGGTCTTACCGAATTGTCGCATGATATTCGCACTCCGTTGGCAGGCGCACAAGGCTATTTACAACTTTTAGCTATGGATGATGAGCGCGCTATGCAACAACAGTATCTGAGCGGCATCAGCAGAAGGCTTTCGGATCTACGCTATCTGCTGGATCAGTTATTTTTGTATACTCAAGTTAGTGACGTAGATTATTCGCTTAAGTGTGAAGAGCTGGATGCCAATCAACTTCTTGGCAAATTTCTTGTTGAGTTTTATCCGCAATTTAAACAGTTTCAATGGGAGCCTGTTGTTGAATTGTCGGATGATAATTGTTTGATAGAGGCTAACTCTGAAGCTGTTTTGCGCATATTTAGAAATCTTATTTCAAATATGTTGCGCCACGGAAGTGCAAGTCCGAAAATATCGCAGAGCGGTAAAAGCTTTTTGTTTGAAAATCACGTGGCTAATCCTCAAATACTAGAGGTAGACAGGCTTTTTGAGCGCTTTTATTGCCAAGCCGTAAGCGGCGAAAGTAAAGCCTCAACATCCGAAAAGGGGAGTGGGCTTGGACTTGCAATTGTTTCGCAGCTTGCGCATGCAATGGGAGCTAAAGTGTCTGCCAAATTAACAGGCGATATACTACAAATAACTATTGAGTTTAGGTAAGTAATAAATCGGTGTTTCTCTACGAAACAGATTGCAGGTATGCGTCGGTTATCTTGCTGGATTCATCAATATATATGTCTTGAAGTTTTCCGGCCCAGCTTTCATACTCTGCAAATGCCTCCGGCTCGTTACTGGTGCCATTGGTGTACATAATCTGTGCCATAGCAGTCAT
>QMCD01000501.1_pt1 | contig 28304 bp, 26 predicted proteins | sample 1821841 | NCBI WGS metagenome assembly QMCD01 (sample SAMN01991225, study PRJNA193472) | Termite gut metagenome, whole genome shotgun sequencing project. | isolation source: worker | host: Macrotermes natalensis | reverse complement strand
CACGATGGACACCCTTGTCTTTGGCTGGACACTTCCCGCTATCAGGGCGTGTTGAGGACTTGCACCTGTTAGAATAGAACCATGCTGGGCGAACAACAAAAAAGGCTCACGAGCTACTGCCTGTGAACCTTATTCTTTGTGGACCAGCCTGGGCTTGAACCAGGGACCTCCAGATTATGAGTCTGTTGCTCTAACCAACTGAGCTACAAGTCCGGCGCATCCTTTATCGGATAGCGGGCACAAAAATAGTATATTCTGTTGAAACATGCAAACCTTTCAGGCAAAATATACCTTTTATCTCTTCGTTTTAAAATTTATAGGTGCGTTTGGGGTTCTTGGGAAACCACCCTTTCTTCACACGCTTTTCCTGCTCGAATATCTCTTTAATAGTCCAGAACGAGGAGAAAGCAAATACACCCAAGAGAGAAGCTACCGGAACACTTTCTACACAAAGAGAAGCTGCAACACCTCCAATGCCTAATAAAAGGAAGATCCACCAGCATCTGGTGCCCCAGTAATATTCGGCTTTCACCACTATGGGATGAAACAATCCGATAATGAGAAATGTGCAAATTCCGATAAACAGCCCCGAAAGATGATATTCATTCAGAAACACCATAAATCATTTATTATTTCTCCGGGCAAATGGGAATTTCTTTCTTTATACTTTGTTCCAGTGAAATTAGTGTTTCAGTAGCCGTTACACCCGGAATTTCCTGCATTTTGTTATTCAGCAGATCCATCAGATGCTCATTATCACGCGCATATACTCTCGTCAACATGGTGTAAGGCCCTGTAGTGAAATGGCATTCCACAATTTCGGGAATCTTCTGCATTTCGGCAACCACAGACTTATACATAGAGCCTTTTTCCAGTTTGATACCTACATACGTGCAGGTTCTATAACCCAGGGATTTAGGATTCACATGATAACCGGAGCCGACAATAACACCCAAGTCAATCAAACGCTGTACACGTTGATGAATAGCAGCACGTGATACACCACACTCAGCCGCTACATCCTTGAAGGGAATACGGGCATTCTGTGAAATAATCTCCAGAATTTGCCGGTCAAGATTGTCTATTTTTTCCATACTATCAATTTAATGTAAGTTCTTGTTCATATCAAATAGTAAGCAAATATAGGACTTTATTTTAATTTCTCTATATAAATGGAAGGAAAAATAGAGTAAACGTAAAAAAGAAACGGATGGAGTGGATATTTTGTATATATCCGCCTCCATCCGTAAAGTCTTTACCGATAAAAGGAAAGTTCCTTGACCGATAAATTATTTCTCAATACCTACGAGTTCTACTTCGAAAATCAGAGTAGAGAATGGTTTAATCTGACCGCCGGTTTCTTTGCCTTCGTAAGCCAGTTCCTGAGGGATATAAAGTTCCCATTTAGAACCTACGGGCATCATGGTAAGAGCTTCTGTCCAGCCTTTGATTACTTGGTTGGCACGGAAAGTAGTGGGTTTGTTGTATTTGTAAGAGCTATCGAACTCAACACCGTCAATCAAAGTACCTTTATAGTTAACTATCACATTGCTGGTATCAGCAGGGATTACGCCTGTACCTTTAGTGATAATTTTATATTGTAAACCGCTCGGAGTGGTAACAACGCCTTCTTTATCTTTGTTTTCAGCAAGGAATTTCTCGCCGGCAGCTTTGTTATCGGCATACTTAATTGCCACAGCCTTTGCCTTGATAGCTTCCATGCCTGTGGTCATGTAAGCAGTGGCAGTCTCTTTTGTCATTACATTGCTTTTGCCTGTAACGCCTGCAACGAAACCTGCCAACAGGTTCTTACGGCTGATGCTTTGCGTAGAGTCGTTACCAAAGATTTGCTGATTGAAACCTTCTACCCAGTTCTTACTTACCATCTGGCCGATTTGCAAACCGGTCATATAAGCAACGTCTTTCTTTTCGATTTTAGAGGAACCTTCATTGAAACCTTTGATGAATGCGGCCATTTGGGTGGTGTCAACACCTTGTTGCATCAAATACTGGGTCAGGCCGTCGGTACGAGCCACACCAATAGCATAAGACAATGAGTCAACATCCGTTTTCAAGTTTGCTTTCGGGCTTTGTGCAGTACAGGAAACCAAGCCTGCGCCTACTGCAAGGGCCATAATTAATGTTACCTTTTTCATTTTACTTTATTATTTATTTATTTTAGGATAATATTTCGAGTAATTCCACTTCGAAGACCAAAGTGCTGTGCGGCGGTATCATTTCGCCTGCGCCTTGTGCGCCATACGCCAGGTCGGAAGGAATATAGAGTTTCCATTTGGCGCCTTCGGGCATTAACTGTAATGCTTCTACCCAACCGGGGATTACCTGGTTCACGCCGAACACGGCGGGTTGTCCGCGCTGAATGGAACTGTCAAACAGGGTTCCGTCAATCAAAGTACCTTCGTAGTGACACTTCACCTGGTCGGTAACTGTGGCACGGGTTCCTGCATTACCTTTATTTATTACTTCGTATTGCAAGCCGCTCGGCAGGGTAACAACACCCGGACGTTTTTTATTCTCTTCCAGATATTGCCGGCCTTGCTCTATATTGGCGGCATTTACTTTTTCTTCCAGTTCAGCAAAGTACTTATTTACGATATCACGCGCTTCCGCATGTGTGATAGCTGTGTTATTGCCTTCTAAAACATCTTTTATTGCTTGTGCAAAGTCGTCTACTGCGAGGCCTTTAGCACCCATGCTTAATAAATTCTGACCTATTCCCAGGCCGATAGCGTAACTAAATTTGTCCATATATCTTTTGGGTTGGACTGAAAAGCTGTTTCCTATTCAGTCAATTGCAAAATTACGAGTTGCAAAAGTAAGTGTTTTATTTGAATGATTCTGCTTTTTAGATTTAATTTTTCTTATATCCATAGTAACTTCGGCAATCTTCTTTATTTCTTCAATACGAGCCGCACTACAAACCAGGCGTGGTGGGCCACAGTACTCACCAGTCCGTAATGCCGTGCCATGATATGGAAACGCTCCCGGAGGGATGCCTTTTGGTTCTGCGTAGTCATACCTTCTTCCAGATAATCTATTAGTGTGAGATGCGCATTGTGCAGCGCCTGCGCTTTCTTCATCATGCGGATGCACCAGTCGAAATCGGCGGAGAAGCGGTATTGCAGGTTGTAAGGCTCTACGATATCGCGCCTGACAAAGAAGGCCTGATGGCAGACAAGCATACCTTGTTTAAAGCTTTTCCACGTCAGCGTTTCGGGAGCTGAAAGGCGGCGCATACGCAAGAAATGTCTTTCCTTATCGACTAAGGCGGTTTCACCGTACATCACATCCGGCAGTTCGTTAGCAGTGAGGCTATGCACCATCGCCTGCAAGGTGGAGGCTTCGTGGAAACTGTCGCCGGCATTGAGGAAACAGAGGTAATCGCCGGTGGCAAGGTTGATGCCTTTGTTCATCGCATCGTAAAGACCTTTGTCCGGTTCGCTGACAAGCTGTGCGATATGGTTCCGGTATTTCCCGGCGATAGCAAGTGTGCCGTCCCCGGATGCTCCGTCCACGATGATATACTCCACGTGGTGATAGGTTTGCGCAATAACGCTTTGTATAGTGTCTTCCAGTACCGCTTCGGCATTGTAAGTCACAGTGATGACGCTGAATTTAGGAATGGGGCGGTTATGCATTTCTTCCGGTTACTTTGTTATAGACATCAATATATTTTTTGGCAACGGTACTTTCCGAATAGTTGGTTACGGCTTTCCGGCAGGCTTGCTCGGAAAGGGTGGCGTATTCCGGTTCGGTCAGTATCCAGTAGATGCCGTTGGCGAAATCTTCCGGGGATTTGTATTGCGCCACGTATCCGTTGTGCAGATGGTCTATCATTTCAGGGATGCCTCCCACGTTGAACCCTACGCAGGGAATGCCACAGGACATGGCTTCCATAATTGTGTTCGGCAGGTTTTCTTCCAGCGACGGGGTGACGAAGATATCTACCGCATTATAAATATCCACCAGTTGGCGTTCATTGCTGACGAAGTCCAGCGGATAGACCTTGAACGGTAAGCGGTTTGCCAATTGCTGGGAGTTGTTGCCGAAAACGACTACACCTAATTCTTCTTTCAGTTCCGGATGCGCCTCCGCCAGCAGTTCACAGGATTCAATCAGGTAGTCGATGCCTTTCCGTTTATCCGTAATCTTCACCGAGCCGAACAGGATTAGCTTGATGTCTTGCGGCAGCCTGCACTTATCGCGGGCTTCGCGCCTGTTACGGGGCTTGAAGAGATTGGTATTGATAGGATTGGGAATGCTGGTGACGGATTGTCCTTTGAACAGGGCGCTCTTTCTGGCAAGTTCTTCCAGCCAGTGGCTACAGGCGACGAAAGTGATGCGGCGTCCTTCGTACAGCTTACGTTTTTTAAGAAATGTACGTTGTGAAAGGTCTTTCTTGCCTCCGCCGCCATAGATAAACGGGCAGTGGTGACATTCCTCTTGGTAACGGGTACACTGGCGGGCATGGTGGCAGATGCCGGTGCAAGGCCACATGTCGTGCATGGTCCATACGACGGGCTTTCCCGAGGAGAGTATCTTATCCATGTTTTTCAGAGAGAGCATGCCTTGGTTTATCCAGTGCAGGTGTATCACATCCGCTTGCTGAAACTCCGGCAGGGCGGTGATGTCCGTGCCCGTGTTGGCAATGTCGACGGCGAAGAGGTTATTCTTCTTGAAACGGTTGGCTTGCCATATTGTAATCCGTTCCCACACAAACTTCCACACCATACGCCAGCTTTGGCGGAGCGCCACCACGGATATCTGTTCGGTTTGCTTGTTGCGTACCAGCAGTTTGGCTTTGATACCATTGTTCTTAAGCGATTCCATGAGGCGGCTTGCTGCCACCGCAGCTCCACCGATGCGTTCGGATGTATTGATTAATAGTACTCTCATGTTATGGAATGTTTCTACAAAAGTACTGCTTTTGCAGCTTCCTATCCACAATTTCACGTTTTTTTTAGTCAGTAAACGCTAAAGTATTTATCTTTGCAAGGGAATAAAACGATTACAGGTTGCGAACTACGGGCTACAACGAGGGGCTGCGCTGTACTTGCAAGAGAAGGGTTTTTGCTTCTACAGCGTGATGCCGTTGTATGCTTGCAGGAAGGCATTAACAGGCTGATTATAGAACACAAGTGTTACAGAAATGAATTGCAAGTGATACGGAAATGAATTGCAAGCGATACGGAAATGGATTGCAAGCGATACAAAAACGGGTTGCAAGTACCATAAATGAATCACATACAAGTGCTATAAATGAGCCACACATAAGTGTTGTAAATCAAGCCAACAACTCATAGTTAGTCAAGTTCGTACCCGAAGTACCGTAAGTTATTCATGTTAAGTAGCTGTTCATAATTAGTTTATACTATGAAGATAATATAGCGAAACGGAATCTCAATCAGGTTGCTGCGCAATACAAGCAATTCTTCAGACGCGGATAACGCGGATGACGCGGATTTTTAAATGCTGCGGCTACGTTAGCCCAACCGGAAGATAAAAAGAGATCCGCGTCATCCGCGTTATCCGCGTCTAAAAAATGATAGTATAAACTAATTATGAACAGCTGCTTAGTGATTAACGGAAGTATCTCTATTCTCCTCCTCCAGGGAGGAGGGGAACGTACCTTAGTGAAAGGAATCAGATAATCTGTCAGCGAAGTTAATTAGGATAGTTCAATGACACATTAAATAATCTGTCAGCGAAGCTAATTAGGATAGTTCAATGACACAGAAGTAACTCTCGAAACTCAAATTTAATAATAATTATATGGGAGATAAAGCAATGAAATGGCTGGAACAATGCTGGCAAAGCTTTCTAAGCATAGTGAAGATTCTGTTGCAGTCTAAATGGAACACGAGTTTGCCGGTTTCTTTCAGCAACCCCGACGAATTACTGATACTCGCCAACGGTCCTTCCCTGAACCGTACAGTGCAAGAGTCAGCAGACTTCATACAGGAGAAAACCTTGTTGGCAGTGAACTTCTGTGTCACCTCCCACATCTTTGAACACCTCCGCCCCGAAATCTATCTGATTGCCGACCCCCTGTTCTGGATTGTTCCCGAGAAGCGCATACAACTGTTCAAGACAATGGCCCAGAAGACCACCTGGGACATGAACCTCTTCATGCCCGCCCGCGCATGGACGAACAAAGAATGGCAACCACTCCTCGCAGGCAATCCACATATCAAAGTCTATACCTACAACACCACCCCCATCGAAGGATTCCAGCATTTCTCTAACTGGATATTCCGCAAAGGCTGGGGCGTGCCCCGTCCGCACAACGTACTGATACCCTCCATCGCCACAGGACTACGCCTGCCCTTCAAGAAAGTATATCTTGCAGGAGCCGACCACTCATGGCTACCGGAAATCACAGTAACGGACGACAACGTAGTACTGATGCACCAGAAGCACTTTTACGACCGCAACAATTCGCAAGCCGCCACCGTGACACAGGAAAACCTGGGCAGCGCACGCCTGTACACCATTCTCTACCACATGTACGTAGCCTTCAAATCTTATTTCATACTCGAAGCCTATGCCCGACGGCTGGGCAAGGAAATAATCAACATCACCCCCGGCTCTTATATCGACGCTTTTAAACGGATGAAAGTATGAAAGACGGAATAATCATTCAGGCGCGTACCGGTTCAACCCGGTTGCACAACAAGATACTGCTCCCCTTCTATGGCGGACAGCGCATCATCGACATACTGATAAACAACATCAAACAGGCTTGCCCCGGCAAATGCATCGTACTTGCCACCACCAACCGCCCGCAGGACGACGTGCTTGCCGAAGTAGCCCGCCGGGCAGGCATCCTCAGCTTCCGCGGTGACGAAGACAACGTGCTCGACCGCTTTCTATGTGCGGCAGAAACATTTGGTATCGACCGCTTCATACGGGTTTGTTCCGACAATCCTTTCCTGCGCCCGGAGACTTTCGCCACCTTCTTTGCCGAACATACATCCTCTCCCGCCGACTACATAGCCTACGGTTTCTCCGATGGACGCCCCACTATCAAATCCCATCTGGGACTGTACGCCGAACTTACCACCACAGAAGCCCTGCGCCGCGTCGCCGCCGCCACGCAGGAGAAACTAAACATTGAGCACGTCACCATCTATCTCTATACACACCCCGAAACATTCCATGTGCGCCTGCTGCCTCTGCCCGACGAGCTGGAAGGACGTTTCGACCTCCGCTTCACACTGGATACGATGGAAGACTTCACCCTGTTGCAGGAGCTTTACGCTACCTTCCGTGAGAAGACCGACCGTAGCGTCCACGCCCTTTTGCAACTGGTAGAGGCGCACCCTGGGTATCGCATCAAGATGCTGGAGAATATTGCAAGAAATGAAAAATAAGAAAACTGATTATGAATTGTATGACTCCCATCCGGTACGCCCATAATTCATAATTCATAATTCATAATTCTATGAGTACATATATAATAGGTGAAATAGGACAGAACCACAACGGTTCCGTTGATATAGCCAAGTTGATTGTAGACCTGGTATCACGCCCCGTCCGCGAGGAAGTATTCAACATAGAGCTTCGTCCGATGGACGCCGTGAAGATGACCAAGCGGGACTTGAACGAGGAACTGACAGACTCACAAATGAACCGCCCGTACGACTCCCCCCACTCCTTCGGACGTACCTACGGCGAACACCGCGCCTTTCTGGAACTGACGGATGAAGAACACTTCGAAGTCTACATCCATGCCAAGTCTTTAGGCCTCGACTTTGTAGAAACGCTCTGTTCAAAAGGCTGCCTCTCCCTGCTGAAACTCTTCACGCCCGACCGGCTGAAAGTGGCAAGCCGCGACCTGACCAATCTGCCGCTGCTGGAGGTGATGGCGGAAACCCGGATACCGATCATCCTGTCCACCGGCATGGCAGGAAGGAAGGAACTGGACGATGCCCTGGAAGTGATTACCCGTTACCACAATGATATCTCCATTCTGCACTGCGTATCTCAATATCCTACTCAACCCGATAATCTGAACCTGAGGACTATCGGCTATCTGAAACAGCATTACGGGCAGTACACTATCGGCTTCTCCGACCACACTATCGGTATCGCCGCCCCTATTGTTGCCGTGGGCATGGGTGCGGAAATCATAGAGAAGCATGTCACCATCGACCGCCGCATGAAAGGAACCGATCAGCAAGGCTCGCTCGGTCCCGATGGAGTAAACCGCATGATACGCGACATCCGCATCGCCGAACGCTGGCTGGGAAAAGAAGAACTCTATATCGATGCTTCCGTAGCTTCGGCAAAGGTGAAGCTGGAGCGCTCCATCGCTACGAATAAAACTTTGTATCCCGGAGATGTCATTACCGAGAATGATATTCATCTGTTGAGTCCCGGCGACGGTTTCAAATGGGCGGATCGCAATCAGGTGGTAGGACATAAGGTGCTGAAAGAAATTCTCCGGAATGAGATTATCTATCCGGATGTTATTCAATAGTTTATGAAACTCTTAGGCATAGTCATTTTATATTATCCGGATGATGCGGTAGTGAACAACATCGCTACTTATATAACTCAACTGGACGAATTAATGTTGTGGGACAATACTCCGGCAGTTGATCGTAAAGAGCTGGACTTAATCTCTTTGGGAGATGGTAAGGGAAAAGTCTTCTTGAATGGTTGCGGTGAGAATGTGGGCATTGGTTCCGCACTGAATAAGGCTGTGGCATATGCCCGTACAAATGAATTTACGCATCTGCTGACGTTGGATCAGGATAGTTACTTTGACGGGCAGGACTTCGAGACTTATCTTCAGGCAATCCGTCACTATGGTGAAGATAAGGCTGCCATCTTTGCTACCAACTATTTCATTAAATCCCAGCAAACCACCATGTATCCTCCGACTGACTCTGTGGATGAAGTATATTCGGCGATGACTTCAGGGAGCGTTTATCCGGTTGCATTGTTCGAAGCTTTAGGTGGTTTTATGGAGTCGCTTTTCGTTTGGGGAGTAGACTGTGAGTTTTGCTGGAGAGCTAAAAGGAAAGGCATACCGGTTTTATGTTTCAAGAATATTCTGTTGATACACGATTTAGGCTATCAGAAAAAGAAGAGGCGTCTGTTGGGAAAAGAAGTGTTTCCTAATGAATATGGTCCGGCCCGTTCATATTATAATGTGCGCAATGGTATTCTTTTGCATCGTCTCTATCCCGAAGCATTGAATCTGAAAGCGCATCTGCACTACCATTTTTATAAGCGTATGGTTTTTATCATACTGTATGAACAGCAGAAGTTCAGCAAATTGTGGGCATTGTTGTGCGGCTATCGTGACGGTCTGAAGGGAAAGTACGGAAAGTGGAAATAAATAATTGCATTATCTGATTAATAAAGAAGAAGCTATGTTACCGAAATTAGTGATTACCGATATTGATGGAGTTTGGACTGACGGTGGAATGTACTACTCCGCCGAAGGTGATGTCATGAAACGCTTTTGCGTAAAAGACGGTTGGGGAGTTATCTTCCTCCGCGAGCTGGGTATCCCCGTAGCCATTATGACGGGCGAGAACTCTCCATTAGTGCAGAAACGTGCGGATAAACTAAAGATATCCCGTTGCTACCTGCAAGTCAATGACAAGCTGGCGAAAGCGAAAGAAGTCTGCGAAGAGATGGGAATCACTTTAAAGGATGTAGCTTTCATAGGCGACGACTTGAATGATATCCGCTTGCTTCGTGAAGTAGGTTTCAGCGCCTCTCCTGACAATACACCGGATTATGTGAAGCGCGAAGTAGACTATGTTACTGTAGCTCATGGCGGTTTCGGCGCTTTCCGCGAGTTTGTGGAGAAGATACTGGCGGACAACGGAGTACTGAAAGAGTTACTTCAGAAGTTTATGTAATTTTCAGGACTTAAGCTGTCTATGGAGTTGGTTACAAATAAACATTTGGTGCAATTGCCCTATCTTCACCTGCATACAAAAGAAATCAAAAAGGAGATATTAGCTTTAAGTAGCTGTTCATAATTAGTTTATACTATCATTTTTTAGACGCGGATGACGCGGATCTCTTTTTATCTTTCGGGTGGAATAACGTAGCCGCAGCATTTAAAAATCCGCGTCATCCGCGTCATCCGCGTCTAAAGAATTGCTTGTATTGCGCAGCACATAGGGAGTGCAAATCATCGGGAGCACCTCTTTCAGCTTCGGCAGAAAGTGCAGCTTGGGACGGTGCAGGTACGTCACGCCGGGGTACTTCTCCGCATCGGCAAACGGCTGGTCGGATGAGTCGGGGGACAAGGATTTTTATGTCTGTACGGCTATAGTAGTCGAGTAGTCTGCGCAGGCGTTCGGGGCGGTTGTGTCAGGGATGATTACGGTTACATTTTGCAGTGTCATCATTCTATAGTTTTCTTTTTAAACAGATATTGAAGGCTTTCCCGGAATACAGTAGACTTCAGACTCCACATAAAAAGTATGTAAAGGGAAGCGGCCAAAGCAACCTTTACCAGTAGTGAAAGATAGATATTCTCTATATAACTTCCCACCCAATACGTGAAAGCCATTACGGCTATAGAAATAATAAGGTAAGGAACAATATCTTTCAATGTATTGAACAGGGAGATTCCTATAAGCCTATGGGCAAAATAGTGCCAGACCAATAACCAGAGAATATTAACGGTAGTATAAACTATCAGCATTACATTCAATCCATATGGATAACTGCCCCATACGCATAACAGTTGGAAGATGCCCAGTGCAATAGTGTTCCACATAAAGATGTTCGGTCGTCCGAGACTGTTCATTAGATTAGTATATAGGGTTGCAATGGGCATGAAGGCTCCCCATACGCATAATATCTGCATCACGGGTACACAAGGCAACCACTTCTCGGTGATGCTTATAACAATCAATTCCCGTGAAACGATGCATAGTCCCAACATGGCGGGGAAGCTTACGAAAGCGGTGAAGCGCATCAGCTTGCGGAATATGTTTTGCAGGCGTTGCAAATCTTCCGAAGCTTCCCTAAATACGGGTTGCCCCACACTGTTTATCATTCCGAAGATGGTGGAGTAACCCATGGTGGTCCACTTGCTTCCTTGTGAGTAGTAACCTGCCTGCCTGATAGTATAGAAATACCCCAACAGGGCGGAGAAGATGTTATTGTTGATATGTGTGAACAGCGAGGTAAAAAGCAGTTTACTGCTGAAAGGCAGCAATGCCCGCAACGGATGCATACGGAATGAAAGCGTAGGATGCCAGGGCGAAAATATCCAAAGTAACACGGTGTTGGTACTGACATACAATACTGTTTGCAGGGCAATTCCCCAATATCCCCAACCATGATAGGCGCAAGTGACGCCCGCAACTCCCGAGATGATGATAGCCGCAATCTGTATCTGGCTACGTTCTTTCACCATGAGGTTGCGGAAGAAGTATGCTGTGGGTGCGGTGCCGAAACTTCCGATAAAGAAACTGAGGAATTGAAAGCGTGCCAGCCGCGTCAGTTCCGGAGTATCATAAAAGTCGGCAATCAAGGGGGCACAGATGAAAAGTATCATATAGAGTGACGCACCGATGCTGATGTTAAACCAGAATACAGCATTATAATCTTCGTGCTTTACCTCTTTCTTGTTGACAAGTGCCAGGATGAAACCACTTTCAGAGAAAACTCCGGCCATAGCGGAGAAGATAGTCAGCACAGCTACCATACCATAGTCGGTGCTGGATAATAAGCGGGCAAGGAATATCCCGAAGACAAGACTCAGCAATTGCATGAAGCCATTGCCTACACCTCCCCAGAATAATCCTTTAGCTGTTTTTTCTTTCAGTGATGTTTCTGCCATTGCTTGCCCGATTTATGATTAAGATACATTCAATTGCGTTTAATTCTCTGATAAATCTCGATTAAATTGCTCGTAAATTGCTTGTAAATTATCCCTTTTTAAGAAGCCAGTCAGAATGGATACCTTTGGATATATTTTCTATTTTATCTTGCTTCTTGAGCTTCGTAAGCAAATTCCCTACCTTGTAATACTTCTGGTCATCGTCCAAAACGTCCGGTAACTTATTCCAAAGTAATTCTATTATTTCTTTCTTTGTAAGCGTACCGTGCTCTGTAAGCGCTTTAAGAATCAGGTCACAATAATAACTATCTTCAAATCCTTTGTTGTTAGAATAGGCTGTTTTCTGATCTATGAGAACTCTTTTCCCCTGATACATGATTTCATGTATTTCCGTAAAAGTGATACCGTAGTTGGTTCCTTCGGCTATTTCCCTTTTTAGGGCGTCAAGTGAAGGGCGAGTCGGTTTATATGAACTACCTAAGATGGCATGAGTCTTATCATGAATGCCGAATAACAACCAGGCAGATTCCTTTTGGCTAAGATTGGCTTCATTACTAAGAGCCGAGAAGTATTCTCCTAACTTTAGCGTGTCGAATCCATTCTGGGCTTTCTTGAATTCTACAACTTCATTCTCTCCCGGCAAATGGATGAAATCCTCCAGAAGTGTTATGAGTTCTTGGGTTGTCATTCGGCATTAAGGTTGTAAGAACATTACTTCACCTCACTACCCGGCTTCACCTCCTTCATGGTAGTAACCACAGAGAGCGAACCGTCGAAGTTCTCGGCAGAGAGAATCATACCTTCGCTGACAATACCTTTCAGCTTGCGCGGTGCAAGGTTGGCAATGAAACAGACTTGTTTGCCTACCAGTTCCTCCGGATTGTAGTGCTGTGCAATGCCGCTGACGATGGTACGGTTCTCCAAGCCGTCGGCTATCTTGAATTGCAGCAACTTGTCGGCTTTGGGCACTTTCTGGCATTCCAGTACGGTGCCTACACGGATATCCAGCTTCATGAAGTCGTCGAATTCAATGTTCGGACGGATAGGATTTGCCTTATAGTCGGCTTCTTCGTTGGCCTTTCTGGTATCGAGCAACTTCTGCACCTGCGTTTCGATAACGCTGTCTTCAATCTTTTCAAAGAGCAGCTCGGGCGTACCCAGTTGATGTCCGGCCGACAACAAGTCGGTGCTGCCCAGTGTTGCCCAGTCGAAGCTGTGCATGTTCAGCATCTTGCGCAGTTTTTCGCTACTGAACGGCAGGAAAGGTTCAAAGGCGATTGCCAGGTTGGCTACCAGTTGCAGGGAGATATTCAGGATAGTGGCCACGCGTGCCATGTCTGTCTTGGCAAGCTTCCAAGGTTCGGTGTCTGCCAGATATTTGTTTCCGATGCGGGCAAGATTCATCGCCTCTTTCTGTGCGTCGCGGAACTTGAATACATCCAATAGCTTTTCTACTTCGACTTTCACGTCGGAAAACTCTTTCAAAGTCTCCCGGTCATAATCCGTCAGTTCACCGGCGGCGGGTACTACACCGTCGAAGTACTTCTTGGTAAGTTGCAGGGCGCGGTTCACGAAGTTTCCGAATACGGCTACCAACTCGTTGTTATTGCGCGCCTGGAAATCTTTCCAGGTAAAGTCGTTATCTTTTGTTTCGGGCGCATTGGCAGTGAGCACATAGCGCAGCACATCCTGCTTGCCCGGGAAGTCCAGCAGATACTCGTGCAACCATACCGCCCAGTTGCGTGAAGTGGAAATCTTGTCGCCTTCCAGGTTCAGGAATTCATTGCCCGGTACGTTATCGGGCAGGATAAAGCTACCCTCCGCCTTTAGCATGACAGGGAACACGATGCAGTGGAACACGATATTGTCTTTACCGATGAAGTGGATGAGGCGTGTTTCGGGGTCTTTCCACCAAGTCTCCCAGGTGTCGGGCAACAACTCTTTTGTATTGCTGATGTAGCCGATAGGGGCGTCAAACCATACATAGAGAACCTTCCCTTCGGCGCCTTCTACAGGCACCGGAATACCCCAGTCGAGGTCACGGCTCACGGCACGGGGTTGCAGTCCCATGTCGAGCCAACTCTTGCACTGGCCGTACACGTTGGGGCGCCATTCTTTGTGGTCTTCCAGAATCCATTGGCGGAGCCAGTTTTCGTGCTTGTCGAGCGGCAAATACCAGTGTTTGGTTTCGCGCATCACGGGTTTGCTTCCGCTGATGGTGCTTTTCGGATTAATCAAGTCCGTAGGGCTAAGGCTGGTGCCGCACTTCTCGCACTGGTCGCCGTAAGCGCCTTCTGCGTGGCAGTGGGGACATTCGCCGGTGATATAGCGGTCGGCAAGGAAAGTCTTGGCTTCCTCGTCGTAGTATTGCATGCTGTTTTTCTCAATGAATTCGCCTTTGTCATACAGTTTGCGGAAGAATCCGGAGGCTACGTCATGGTGGGTTTTGGAAGTTGTGCGACTGTACACATCGAACGAGATACCGAAGTCTTTGAACGAGTCCTTGATTAGCGTATGGAAACGGTCTACCACATCCTGCGGCGTAACGCCTTCTTTCCTGGCGCGGATGGTGATGGGCACTCCATGTTCATCCGAACCTCCGATAAAAATTACATCTTCTTTTTTCAATCTCAGGTAGCGGACATAGATGTCGGCGGGTACATAAACACCGGCCAGGTGTCCGATATGAACCGGTCCGTTAGCGTAAGGCAATGCCGACGTAACGGTAGTGCGTTTGAATTTCTTTTCCATTATGATATTGTATCTCTTTTACAATGAGCGTATTTTAGTGTGCAAAGATAGCAGTTTTCTACTCAAAGAGAAAGAGAAGATAATGAAATATCCAAAGCCTTACGGCAGAAACCGATATATTTATTCTTGTCCGGCGCGGTTTATTGCCGGTTCAGTATAACGTCTTTCCCAAAGAAGAAACGGGAGAGGCGCAGTTTATCCATAGTCCATGCTATTGCTATGCAACCGCCTATCGCGAAAACCACAGATATTACCATAAACAGCATTCCGGTGGGTTCAAATAGCAAGAAAGGCAGAAACGCCTTGCTTATGATTGTGAATACGGGCGAGAATAGCAGGATTACAAGTGTATTTCTGCCTATGAAATAAAAGTATTGCCTGATTAATCGGGGCAGGTAATTGTGTATATATAATAATGTGCTGACGGACAGATAAGTAATAACCACTCCTGCCAATGTTCCTCTATCCAGGTTGTCCGGAAAACAACAGAGTACAACCAAAGGGACGACAGCCGGTAGCGACGGCGGAATGACGCGTGTAAATGGCAGTTTGCATTGTTTGATGATTGTTCCCGCAAGGAAATAAATGGCATTGGCGAATACGATTAACCCTCCGCAACAGGATATCGCAAACAAGGCAAGCCCAAAGACAATTAACCGTGATAGTGTTTTCATCCGCAGCCAATGGAATACACAATATTGTATAAGGCTACAGATTATCAGAGTATGCAGGTACCAGTAAGGTCCCAAGGGAGATACGAATATTTTGCTCAACAGGATAGCCGGAGTGATTTCGGTCACCGCTTCTCTTACGGGTAATATACAGGATGCTATGACGTAGCCTGTTTCCATAACTGCGTACGGTATGATAATCCATAGAAGTTTCCTGGCGAAACTTCTGATAGATTTCCCTGTGCTATCCACAGCCAGATAGCCGGATATGATGAGAAAGCCCGACATGTGGAATGTGTACACGATTTGCTTGGAATAGGGGTAATTATCTCCTATATATACTAAATGAAAGGCTACCATTAAAAGGATAAAGATGCTTTTCAAGTAGTCCAGTTCATTTATACGCTGTTCCATGAATTTCGCAGTTAGCATTATTAGATGGTGCAAATGTAATGGTTTTTAGTAAAAGTAAAATAAAAAAAGAAGGAAAATTCACGAGCTACAGGTACAACATTTTGAATACATATACGGATATTCCGTATAAATAGCCACAGAAATACCGGGTTTATGCAACAATCGTCTGCTTCCTGCGCACACCACATATAGATGGAGCGCGCACGGGATATATCCGGTGGTTGAACCACATATATCCGGTGCGCGAACCAGATATATGCCGTGCGCGAACCAGATATATCCGGTGTGCGAACCGCATATATGCCGTACGACAACTATACATTTTCGGTACAAAAGCTACATAAATCCGGTAGGAATAAACCATTAAAAAAGCCTTTGGGAGAGGCTTTCGCATTTTTTAGAGATGTACAGATTTCGATATCTACCTATCAGTCAGCAAGATACAGATTTTCGCTTCGATATTTCCAACCAACCTTGCCTTCGGGCGGAAATATCGCATTCTAAAGCACTTAGAAAATACAAAATGTAACTATAATGGATTGGTAAATTACTTAGTAGTAGTTGGTCAATTACTACGTAGTAGTTGGGTCATTACTTAGTAGTAGTTGGGTCATTACTACGTAGTAGTTCAGACACTACTTAGTAGTAGTTTTGAATAACATTTGAATCGGCTTAAGAAACTACCAACAACAATTTCTACCTGAACCTAACCTGCGTTATTCATAAGAGTCTCGTAATAAATGAGAATTTAGCGGTGTAAATGATTAATAGTAGTATCTCTATTCTCCTCCTCCTGGGAGGAGGAGTACCCCGCAAGGGGGGAGGTGGTAGGTANNTTAATCATAACTCTAAGGAATTCTTTTCACCTACCACCTCCCCCTACGGGTACTCCTCCTCCCGGGAGGAGGAGAATAGAGATACTATTGCTAATCACTAAGAAGAGAAGAATCCGCGCTCGTCCGCGTTATCCGCGTTCATCCGCTTAATCCGTGCCATCCGCGTACCCATTCTCATCACTAAATTCTCATTTATAAGACTAATTTTAAACCATTACTTACTCTTATTTATATCCGGCAACCTTAGCTATACGCTTCGGAATTTCCGTATTGTCATATTGACCGGCAAACTGCTGGGCGCCTGCGCCGACTGCATATACCGGCACATATCCTGCCGTATGTCCTTCGCTTGTCCAACCTACCATAGCAATCTGGTTCATCACTTTCCTTGCACAAGCAGCCAGCGGTTCGGTTTTTGAATAAAGAGTTTCTTCGAAAACAACTTTGTTCTTTACGAAGGAATTCTGAAATTCATCGCGCAGCATCTTTTCCTGCTCCCAAGTCAGAGACAATTCTTTCCAGAAGCCCATCTTCTCTCCAAGTAAAGCCTTGACATCTTCCCAAGTCACTTTGCGACCTTTCGCCTTACGCAAGTCAGTGATGGCTGTAGAAAGCAAATCCTGGGATTGTTTCTGATATTTCAGGTCTTTCAGGCGCAGTTCGTACTTGCCTGTGCCCAGTCCCAAACCACCGGTTTCATGGTCGGCGGTTACCACAATCAGAGTTTCTTTCGGATGTTTCTTATAGAATTCATAAGCTACCTTGATGGCGTTATCCATATCAATCACCTCCTCAACGGCAGTAGCGGCATCATTGCTATGACAAGCCCAATCAACCTTTCCGCCTTCTACCATCAGGAAGAAGCCCTTGTCTTTTCCTTTTGTCAGGAAAGAGATGGCGCTTTCCGTAATTTCGGCAAGAGTCAGGTCTCCACTCTTGCGGTCAATAGCGTAAGGCAGGCTCGAAGGGTTAGCTCCGTCTTTCTGGATAAGAACCATCTTATCGGCTTGAGCAGACTTTGCCTTGAACTCGTCCACACCTTTCACGATAGTATAACCGGCCTGTTCTATAATAGGGAAAATGCTGGGAGCTTTCTTCTTATCGAAAGAAGTTGTCGGTTTCAGGAAACCGCCGCCCGCATAAAAGTCGAAACCTGCTTTCGGCAAGTCAAGGGCAATTTCGTAATACATACTACGATTGGTTTGATGCGCATAGAAAGCAGAAGGAGTAGCATGGTCTATGCTGACGCTGGTAGTCACTCCAACTTTTCTTCCGGCCTTTTTTGCTTTTTCGGCAACGCTTTGGACAACATTCTTCTGGGCATCCATTCCAATGGCGCCGTTATAGGTTTTAGATCCGGTGGCAAGGGCGGTTCCGCCGGCAGAAGAATCCGTTACCGGATTACTTGCAGAGAAAGTCGTAGCAACACCGACTGCCGGAAACTGGGTAAATAACAACGGCTTCACACCGATACGTCCTTCTTGTTCCGCCTGATACATCTCAGTAGCATTCACTTGGTTAACTCCCATTCCATCGCCAATGAAATAGAATACATACTTTGCCTGCTGGGCATTCATCGCACCTGTCAGCAGTACAAACAGCAATAAATACATGAATCGTTTCATAAGTTGTTTAATTTAAAGTAGTTCTTGAGAAATGTCGCTTTCTCTTAAAAAAAGTTTCTTAATTGAACGGCAAAGATATAGAATTAATAGTATAGGAAAAAAGATATAGAATTAAAAGTACAGGAAAGATTAGGCATAGTTAAAAAAACAAAGCCGGAAGACAACCTGTGTTGCTTCCGGCTCTATTCTTGCATTATGGTTACAATATGATGTATCGTCCAAAGATTATTTCGTTTCCAAAATAGCCATTGTATCCGAAGCAATCATCATTTCTTCATCAGTCGGGATAACCACTACTTTCACCTGAGAATCATCCGTAGAAATCACTGCTTCTTCACCACGAACTTTATTCTTCTCCAAATCCAGCTTCACGCCCATGAATTCCAGTCCTTCGCAAGCGCCGGCACGGCAGGAAGACTGGTTCTCACCAACACCACCCGTAAATACAATAATGTCCACGCCACCCAAAGCGGCAGCATACGAACCAATGTATTTCTTAATGCGGTAGAAGTACATCTGTTCCGTCAGTATTGCCATTTCGTTTCCGGCGGCAACTGCGGCTTCCAACTCGCGCATATCGCTCGACACGCCGAATATACCCATTACACCGCTCTTCTTGTTCAACAAGTCCGATACACCGGAAGGAGTCAGATGTTCTTTTTCCATAATAAACGTAACGGCGCCGGCATCAACATCTCCGCTACGGGTACCCATCATTAAACCTTCCAACGGAGTCAGCCCCATGCTGGTATCTATACACTTACCATCCTTAATGGCTGTAATGGAACCGCCATTGCCAATGTGGCAAGTGATTATTCTCTTTCCTTCCGGCTTCACACCCAGGAACTCGCATACACGTTGCGAAACGTAACGGTGGGACGTCCCGTGGAAACCATAACGACGTATGCCATACTTCTTATACAATTCAAAAGGAACGGCATACAGGTACGCATAATTCGGCATTGTCTGATGGAATGCCGTATCAAACACACCGATTTGCGGTACGTTCGGCAGAATAGCCGATATGGCATTTATACCTTTCAGATTGGCAGGGTTGTGGAGCGGAGCCAGATCATTGCAAGCAGTGAAAGCATCCAGAACTTCCTGAGTCAGCAATACCGACTTACTGAACTTCTCTCCTCCATGCACCGTGCGATGGCCCACTGCGTCAATTTCATTCAAAGACTTGATGGCGCCATATTCCGGACTAACCAATGTATCCAAAATAAATTCCACACCTACGGTATGTTCGGGAATATCCTTTTCCAGTACTTTCTTCCCGCCGTCAGGCAAGGTCAACTTGAGGAACGAACCATTCAAACCAATCTTTTCAATACCACCCTGAGCAATAACCTCTTTGTGGTCCATATCAAACAACTTGTATTTGATGGATGAACTACCGCAGTTCAATACTAAGATTCTCATTATTATATATCAGATTTAATGTTTATTTTGCGTTTTTTTCGGCAATAGCCTGGTTGGCTGTTATAGCAATCATACGATACACATCTTCAATGGAACATCCGCGCGAAAGGTCGTTCACCGGACGGGCAATACCTTGCAGAATAGGTCCTACCGCATCCGCATGTCCCAGGCGCTGTACCAGTTTATAGGAAATGTTACCTACCTCAAGGCTCGGAACTATGAGGACATTGGCTTTACCTGCAATGGGAGAACCCGGAGCTTTGCTGGCGCCTACTTCAGGAACCAATGCGGCATCCGCCTGCAATTCGCCGTCAATAGCTAAATCAGGGGCCATTTCCTTGGCAATCTTCACAGCTTCCACCACTTTATCCACCACTTCGTGCTTCGCAGAACCTTTCGTTGAGAAACTGAGTAATGCCACTCTCGGTTCCATTCCTACCACCGCTTTAGCCGTACGTGCAGTACAAACTGCAATCTGAGCCAACTGTTGGGCATCCGGAACCGGGGTAACGGCAACATCGCCCATTACCAAAATACCATTCTTTCCAAATTCGGGAGCATGAGTCAATAACAGCATCGCACCGGATACGCATGTAATTCCGGGAGTAGTCTTAATAATCTGCAATGCCGGACGAAGAACATCGCCCGTTGTGTTACGCGCACCTGCCAACTGTCCGTCGGCATCGCCGCTTTTGATAATCAGACAGCCCAGGTAAAGCGGATTAGTCACCAATCCACGGGCTTCCTCAATCGTCAGACCTTTCTTCTTGCGCAACTCAAACAACAATTGGGCATACTCTTCTTTCTTCGGATGATTCTCCGGATCAATAATCGTAGCTTTACCAATGTTTCCAAGTCCCCACTCTGCTGCACAGGCATTAACTTCATCCGGATTACCCAGAAGAATTAAATCAGCAACTCCGTCTGTCAAAATTTGATTGGCAGCTTTCAAGGTACGTTCTTCCGTTCCTTCGGGAAGAACAATGCGTTGGCGATCCGCTTTTGCGCGCTCAACGATTTCATTAATTAATCTCTGCATATAGTATAATTGCGTATAAAAATTCAATTGACATGCTAATTACGCCGCAAAAGTACACAATTTTGCAATATGCATATTGCAATTCGGGGTGTATTTACACCTCGAATTGCAATTATTGTAATATTTAACACTAACGAATGATTTCGGGAGCCACTTCTTTGAACTGGTCCATACAAGCGCCGATGGGCGCACCTATGTAGGTGGGGTCACAAATTAAATATTTACTACCATCATCCAGCACCACATAGTCACCGGGAATATCTTCCGTAAAGCGAACGGCGGATGCAATATGGTTGGGATAATCAAGCAGGATGGCATCCAAACCCAGTAAGTCTCTCACCAAAGTAGAGAAAAGCATCGCGCGGTCTTCACAGTCGCAATAGGGATAGAAGAAAGTTTCATCGGGGAAGTATGGCTTCTCAAAGCCAAACTGATCTCCGTCTGTCTTATACTGGAAAGCCGTCTGCACAAAGTCTATCAGAATATTGGCGGCTTCTTTCTGCGATTTGCCTGCGACAGCCGCTTTCAACTGCGGATATAAGGAAGAACGCAACTCCTCGCTCATCGGAGTTTTATAATGAATCACTACGTCACACTGCGGATAATCGTAATAAAAGTCTATCAGATTCTTATTAACCATTACCTGCACATTTACGGCGCCGGTCGAGGAAGTAAACGTACGGTCGGATTCGTCCATAGAGAAAGACGGGATACCTTCAACATTCAGGCACACCAGATTCTTGGCATTGGCAAAATCCTGCTTATACGTATAAATACTCATAGAACTGCCTGGCGTAGGTTCGAACACATAATATTTGCTTCCGCTTATATTCAGATAAGGTGTACCATAGATAGTACCGGCGGGAGCAATCATCAGCTTCAGCCTGTCGTCTATCTTGGCAAGGCGCACTTTATATCCGGATTTATTAAGCAAAAACATCTGCAGGAAAGCGATATCGTCCGCACGGTTGGCGCCAAACACCTGCGTGCCTATTTGCTTGGTAAACAGTAGATACGCCCAATCACTCAGATTCTTTTCCTGTTTAAGGGTCATACAGTCCTTGACCATTTGCTCATAATCCTTCCGGCAAAGGTCTTTCCAGGCATCTGCCACGTCCCCTTCGCGAGTGCCCTTCAGAGAGAAGCCTTCAACAATAGTTGTAGCAACCCTGAAAGGAGAACCGTAGAATTCTACCGGAGTTTGAAGTACCGTAGCGTCCGGTTTTACGGAAGGCACTTCAACCATTACGGGAGTATAGGGTTTTCCCGGCACGTATACGCCCGGAGCAGGCTTATCTTCTATAGCAGGCAGATTGGGACGTTTAATATCTACGGGAACTTTACTGCCGACGTCGGGCACAGGTGCATCCGGTACTTTCGGCGCAGCAGGCTTGATGCTTATCGGAGGCATTACAGGTTTACTCTTATCGAACTCTACCGGTTGGGGAGGTTCGGGACGCTGGGGAGCCGGAATAGCTGCAAATGCATTATACTTTTCCCACGTTTCACGCAGAAATGTCTCAAACTCCGCATCCGCCTTATTTTTGAAATCCGCAAATTCTGTTTGTTGCTGCTTCGCAAATTCTTCAAACTCTTTTTCAATATCCTGTGCGCACAAAGGCGTCGCCAACAAGAAAAAAGCAGCTAAGACAGCGGAAAAACTCTTCGTTTTGTTCATCTGTACAATAGATTTGGAGAAGTTAAAAACTGGTATTACTTAATCAGTATCATCTCATAAAAAGCACAACGCTTGTCATTAGGAATGGAGTACACCCATTTCAACACATTTTGATAGGTTACTTCATCCGTATAAGGGATGTTTTCTTTCGTAGCAACCATCATCATGTTGATTTTCTCATTCTCTTTTCCCTGCTTTTCCATACGATAATCTACCGCATTGCTGAAAGGAATGGTATATTCCTGTCCGACTTTCAGCAGCGTGTCCGACTCATATTGGTTGGGGTAAAGCAATGCGCCGCCGTTCGTATCAAACCAGAAGAACTTCAGATAGGAATCCGTACCATGCACTTTCAGTTTGCACGTAAACACATCTCCTTCCTTATATAAGTTTTCCACACCTTTCACTTCAAGCGCGTACGACTTATCCGTTTTCTCTTCTTTCTGTACTACAGCGTCAATAGTCACCACTTTGTAGAGGGTGCGCGTATCCGTATCCCACACTTCCTCTACTTTCTTATTAGTGACATTTACCATTCCTCCAATTGCAAGCACATTCATTTGAGAATATGCCTCATGGAATTCAGTACCGCTTTCCTGGGAAATCTGTCCGAATACCGACCAGACATTCTCCATAACACCGGCTTTGCTCAAGGCTTCTTTTTTCGCTTCCATGAAAGCGCGTTCTTCCGCTTCTTTCAGTGTAATGTCCTCGCTTACTTGCCAGCGCCCTTGCACGCCCTTCACCTTAACGGTGTTCTGGGCATGCAACGGAGCGGTAATCATTACCATAAGAAATATCCACCCAATCAGGTTGTTCTTATTCATTCGGAGTCTACTTTTAAAGGGTAGTATCAGTAACCCAGTTTATCCAATTCTTTTGCCAGTTCTTCCGACTTGGCAGCCAATTCCTTGCGGATAGCTTTGATAGCTTCCTGGTTTGCTGCTTGTGTGCTGTAACCGATAGTAACCATCACTTCCACATTCTTGTTTGGCAAAGTCTTGTAAACTTCCACCAAAGGAATGATACGTCCCAAAGTAGCGGAAATCACACTCTTGCTGGAAGCAACCACACTCGACAAGCTGGCAGCTTCTTCCTGTCCCATATCATCATTAGCGACTTTGGCGTCAATTAACTGGGATACTTTAGTCTGAATCTGACCTGCCAAATCAATCTTGGCAGCATTCGTTGCCTGCAAAACGGCAGCCGACTGGTTACCACCTACCGTTCTGGAAGAAGCGACATACCAGTACGGATTACCTTCCGTATCCAATTCGGCCTGCTTTTCCCAAGCAGTTTCCAACTGTTTAGCCAAAGGCAATTTCCCTACAGGAGTTTTAAAGCCCTCTTTTTCCAGCTTCTTTGCTTCTTTGCGAGCTTCTTTAATAGCTTTTTTCTGCAAATCTTTATCCAAAACTTTCTCATGTTTCTTCAAAGTCTCATAATTCTTACCAGTCGCTTTCTCTTGCGCATTTACATTTACACAAAACACCATTACAAATGCAACTAAAACACTAATAAATAAATTCTTTTTCATTTCTTTTTCTGTTTAAATGATTAATATTCCACTTAAATTGTGATATACATCGATTGCAAAAATAGGCAAATATTTCTAATAACATCCATAATTACGTGTGTTTTTCTTAAGTTTCTCCAATTGTCCGGGAACAAACCGGAAGAAATATCACCGGAAACAGCTACAAGCAAGCAGTAAAACACCTAACTTTGCAACGTCTCTCAACCAAAGTTTATAGCATTATTTATACTGCTATTTTGAGTTTCAATAACAATTTCCCCCTATCTTTGTTATTCAATAAGCTAACGAATTATAAGACTATATGATATCATTTAAAGACATCGAAATCAAGGACAAAGAACTCATCACATCCTATACGTTGAACAGTCACCGCCGTAACTGCGACCTGTCTTTCTCCAACCTCTGTAGTTGGCGCTTCCTTTATAACACTCAGTTTGCCGTGCAGGATGGTTTTCTGATACTGAAATTCTGGGCGCAAGGCGAACTGGTATATATGATGCCGGTAGGAAACGGCGATCTGAAAAAAGTGCTGAATGACATGATGGCGGATGCCGAACACGAAGGAGAGAATTTCTGCATGCTTGGCGTATGTACGGACATGCGTGCGGATCTGGAAGCTATCATGCCCGGTAGGTTTCACTTTGAGGCGGACAGGAACTATGCCGATTACCTGTATCTGCGCACGAACCTTACCACGCTGGCTGGAAAGAAATTCCAACCCAAACGTAACCATATCAACAAATTCCGCAGAACTTACAATTACGAATATATCCCCCTCACTTCCGACCGCATACAAGAGTGCCTTGACTTGGAAGCAGAATGGTGCAAAGCCAACGACTGCAACCGGCACCAAGGTACAGACAACGAGCGCCGCGCCCTCAGCTATGCGTTGCGCAACTTCGATGCGCTTGGACTCACAGGCGGCATTATTCATGTGGACGATAAAATAGTGGCTTTTACATTCGGTATGCCCATCAACCAAGAGACTTTCGGCGTACATGTAGAGAAAGCGGATACTGCCATTGACGGTGCATATTCCATGATAAACTATGAATTCGCCAACCACATTCCCGAGCAATATACTTATATCAACCGCGAAGAAGACCTGGGTATTGAAGGACTACGCAAAGCCAAACTTTCCTATCACCCAACCATTATTCTCGAAAAATATACAGCTTGCCTCAATAATACCCCTGTGGAACAAATCAATTGGTAAATACTTGCATTATTCATATTGAAACACAGAGGTACTGTGTTTTATCTTTCTTTATATTAAGAAGAGACATAAATGAAATAAAAACAGAGAAAGATGCGTGAGAAAGTAAAAGAATTATGGAGACTTTGTTTTAACGACACTGAAGAGTTCATCGACTTATATTTCAGCCTTCGTTACAACAAAGATGTGAATGTTGCCATTGAAAGCGGTGACGAGGTTATCGCTGCCTTACAAATGCTGCCTTACCCAATGACTTTTTGCAACGAAAACGTATCCACTTCCTATGTTTCGGGTGCTTGCACACATCCCGGCTATCGCAACCGGGGCGTGATGCACGAATTGCTATCACAGGCATTCGGGCGCATGTACCGCAATAACGTGGCTTTCAGTACCCTCATCCCTGCCGAGCCGTGGCTGTTCGACTACTACGCGCGCGCGGGGTATGCACCTGTCTTCCGTTACGGCAGGCGGACTTTCCATTTGCCGCCCGATGTGCAGAACTCTTCCTTACCAGCTTTATCTTCCGAAACGCTTGTCTTGTCTTCTGAAACACCTGCTTTATCTTCCGGAACGCCTTGGGTTCTCCGGACTTATACGGATTATAACGAAGAAGCCTACAACTATCTGAACCGCAAAATGTTGGAACGTCCCTGTTGCCTGCAACATACGGAGACAGACTTCCGCGTCATCCTTGCCGACCTCAACCTGAGCAACGGACACCTGTTCACCCTTTCCAACGGACAAGAAGTCGTCGCCCTTGCTGTTGCCTACCCCGGTGAAAAATCCTCTACGCCACAAATCAATGAACTGCTGTCAGATACCCCCGAAGCAGAGCATCTTTTACTTTCATACATTTGCCGGAAGATGCGAACAGATACCCTCGACATTCTTATGCCGCCCGTCCAAGATCAGCCGTCTTTTCCGTTGGGAATGATACGCATCATTCGTCTCCAACCGGTACTTCATCTTTATGCCGCCACACATCCGCAGGCAGAAATGAACATTGAACTTTCCGATAACGAACTTTCCGCCAACAACGGATATTACTACCTGAACAGGGGGAAGTGCATGTACAGCCACCGCCGCCTGCCGGGCGTACACGAACATCTTTCTATCGGACAACTGGCAGATAAGATATTCTCTTCGGAACATGCATACATGAGCTTGATGCTAAAATAGCTGACCGCTTCGCAAAAACATATCCCAACTGCTTTGAGACACATCGCGTCCTTTCAACGAAGTCATCATTCAATATAATAAAATTTAGCAGATTCATCTAACTCATCTGTGAAATCTGTCGAAAACTGGAAGTTAAACAACACCCATGTATCTTGGGGCTTATATAATGTAAGCATAAGCCTTATGGGTTGCACTTCATATTTAACAATGCATGAATAATGGTTCAAGGATTCACCAATAACACGTCTTACTACAATCTCATGACCACAATATTCTCCAATAGAATCCGTACAGGATACCAATTTGCTTTTTACTTCGCCAACGCTACGAGAATGCATCATGCTAAAATATTTATTTGTTGCAAAGATCTCGTTTAAAGCCATTTCCGCACCTTTACTTTTATACGTATCAAAGAATGATTCTATCAACTTTTCAGATTCCAAATCAGTCACTTTCTCATGTTTACATGATGTCAGCAACAAGAATGACACAATAATAAAACATCTCATATATGCGTTAAATTTGTATTTAGAGAGGCTGTCCCTCAAAAGAGAGACAGCCCCGAAAATCAAATGAATACTATTTCAATAAATCCTTTGACGATGTAAATAATAGTACCACTTTTTATTTTGTATATTTTCATACCACTTACCATTAGTATTTTGTAAGGCGTTAACAAAAAGACTATCATAATAAAATCTTTCATTATCTGCATAATACCGATGCATAATGCGGACTTCTTTAATATTTAAATATTCATCAAATAAGATAATAAAAGTTTCTAATACATTAAACTCACTATATTTATGATAATTTGGATTATTGTAATAAACACTATCAAGATATCCTTTCAAAGCTTCCCGTCCTCCGTCAAATTCTATCCCTTTTGAGCATTTTATCCTCTCCCCATTTTCTCTGATATAAAATACGCTTTTATTACTCACTTTGTCAATTATGACAAATCCATTTATATCCACTATTGGCTTACTACCCATCCTTGGGGTAGTACAAGAACAGCAAGAAAAGGATAATACTATAATTATCAATATGTTTATCTGCCTATTTTTAGAAATCATAACCTAATCTTTTAGACATTATTGTTGCCCTACCATATACAAATTCATCCACCTCAGGTAGAGGGTGTCCATACGGTTGTCCTCGCATATATAGAACCACATGTGCAAATTCATGTACAAGACCAACAGCCCTATGGTTTAATGAACCTTTGCTATTAACAATTACCTGGACATTTCCATTCGTAGAACTCTTCCCCGAAGTAGAGACATTTCCTGGGATTAAAGTTTGACCTAAATTCCCATTAATGGACTTACCTAAAGGTTGCCCCCAAGACCTTAACAGATTTTCATAGTCGTCTCCAAATTCACTTGTATTAACATCATAAGGAGCTGCAAATTCTTCTGTTACTTTTTGTCCATTCATCATATATGTATTGTTATTCGAAAAAGACAATTCTACCATTGTTGGATTTATTGCTATCTCATACATATCTTGCAAGAAAACATCAGATGTGTTGCTTGCTTGTTCTGCTATTGATGTAGGATCCAATACACCATTATTGAACTTCATTGATATACTGGTTTTATCTTCTAATCCATGATATATGGCTGTAATAATTTCCTGCACATTACCACCAACAAGGGTCAAACTATCTCCATGCAAATCTATATAATTTATTGGATTATTCGCACAATACGCATACGGACTCATAGAATAATACTTCTCCGCCATCGGGTCCATCGTCATAAACCTTCCCAGCGCCCCATCATACTGCCTCGCCCCATAATCGTACAGGTTCAGTCCCTTCTTCAGATCCAGTTCCTTGCCATTATACTGGTACGGCTGCGCGGTCTCGTTTGCACTGTCATAGAATGAAAGACCGAAAGGATAGAAATGGTTGTTCTGTATCACCTCGCCGTTTGCCCTGGCCACCACACGGTTATTCCCCAGGTGGTCTTGCAGGTAGAAATGGTGCGTGCCGTTTGCGATATAGCCTCCCTCCGTCAGGATTCGCTTCAACGCCCCATTCTCATAGATCACAGTACCGCAATAGTCCGTAGTGGTGGTTAC
>QMCD01000454.1_pt1 | contig 28360 bp, 19 predicted proteins | sample 1821841 | NCBI WGS metagenome assembly QMCD01 (sample SAMN01991225, study PRJNA193472) | Termite gut metagenome, whole genome shotgun sequencing project. | isolation source: worker | host: Macrotermes natalensis | reverse complement strand
CGAATGCGTCTGTAACGGCGACCGTGGCGTCGTAGGCATCCTTGACGTTAGTGCCCTTGAAGAGCTCGTCGAAGACAACCACGAGGTTCCGGCCGCTGCTCGTGGCGAAAATAAACCGGGAACGGCGCAACAGCAAAAACTACGTGCTGTTCCTGGGCGCAACGGACGCCGAGAGCAATCAGCATCCTTGCCTGAGCCTCGTTCAGTTTCAGATCGACGACGGCGAACTGGTCGTGTCGGCTTATCAGCGCAGTTCCGACGCGAACCTCGGCCTGTCGGCGGACATTTATCACCTCTATTTGATGGCCAGACAGATAGAATTGCCACTCAAGTCGATCACGCTCAACCTCGGAAACGTTCACATCTACGAGAACAACATCGAACGAATGCGGGAACTGCCCACGCTTTGGCTTAATGTGCTGAAAGACAGACTGTTTGAATCCATAGAACTCATGTTGATCATTATTGCAGATTGCAGAGCAGGAGCCACGCTGCAGGGCCCAACAGTTTTTTCAGTTTGTTGACCCCGTCGGCCTTTAACGATTTGACCGTTGCAACCGTGATCCCCATTTGTTCGGCTATCTCGTCCTGTTTCATGCCGTCGAGGCTGAACTTCATCACCTGCGCTGTCCGCGGGGATAAAGTTTCTACAGCGTCGTGAAGCAATTTAAGCGTTTCCGCCCTGATAAAATCAGCCGAAAAATCCTCCGAGGCCGGAATGTGATATTCGATGCCCTTGTGTTGTTTCTTCAATGCACGGAAGTAATCCACCGTGGAGTTTCGCACCACCGTGTAGAGGTAATTGCGGGCATATATCCGGTCGTTCACCTTGCCACGATGGGCCCATAGGCTGGCAAAGGCATCCTGCACCATATCCTCGGCAATGTGGCTGTTGCCGATCGTCCTCATCGCAAAAACGAGCACTGGCCCATAGTATTCATCTATGAGTGCGCTGAATACGCGGCGGTCGTCAATATCGATGCTGTCGGGCGGCAATCGGCTCATTTTATGTGGCTGGAACAAAAGTATGTCGATGCAAATATACTTTTTTCAAAATCCGACCCATACTTTTTTGCCGTAAAAACGTAATAAGGGGAAACAAATATCCGATATGGACTTCACCCGCGACAGCGAAATAGCAGAAATACTCTACCGCAAACTTATCGGCGATATCTCCGCCGCACAGCAACGAATTCTGGATGATTGGATGGAATGCTCGCCACAGAACCGCGAATTGTACGATGAGTTTATGGACGAAAAAATTGTTGGCCGATACGATGAGTTATTGGCTGGATTGGATTTCGACAGCCGGAAAGCGTGCATCGACCGCAAGATATACCGTAATCACCGCAGAAAGTTAGCCGTGCGTGCCTCATCCGTGGCGGCGGTGCTGCTCGCCGGGGTTGTTTCCGCGACATTGTTTTTCAGTCCGGACACCGGTACGACCCTGCCTGCCAAACAACAGCAGGTCATTCTGTCGATCGACGGCGGGCGCGAAGTTGTACTGACCGAAGAGGAACAGGGGGTCGAATGGCAAAAACACATTCGAGAGGAGGAACAGACCCACACCTTGAAAATATCGGTGCCTGCGGGAAGCGAATACCGCCTGACCCTCGACGACGGTACGGCCGTGTGGCTCAATTCCGAGACCGTGTTCGAATATCCCGGTTCGTTCACTGGCCGCCGCGAGGTGAAGCTTTCTGGCGAAGGCTACTTCGAGGTGGCGCGCAACGAGGAAATGCCATTCTCGGTCACAGCCCCTAACGATGTTCGGGTAACGGTGCTGGGCACGTCTTTCAATCTTTCGGCATATGGCACCGACCGCGAATCGGTTGCAACACTCGTAACCGGTGCCGTTGAGGTTTGCAGCGGCACGACCTGTGTCCGGCTCGACCCCGGCAGGCAGGCGGTAATAAATAACGATGCTGGAGGGATAGTCGTATCGGAGGTGGATACAAAGTTATATACTTCATGGACACAGGGAGTTTTCGAATTCGACATGATGCCCCTCGAAGACGTCGCGGTGAGGCTGTCGAGATGGTATGGTGTGCGGTTCGTCTTCGAAGGCGACAGCGGTCGGAAACTCTTCACGGGGGGTACGTGGAGGAGCGTGCCGCTGGAGAAATTTCTCGAAAGGATAGAGATGACAACCAGCGTATCGTTCCGCTACGACGGCGATACGGTGATTGTGTCGTCGAACTGATAAAAAGCATGGGAGGTGTTTGGCGACACGACCCATGCCCGACGAGTTAAAATCCGGATAAAGCCTTGGAACGCATAACCGGTAAATTGTTTAACCCTAATTACAAATGTATGAAAAAATTGCGACTATGTCGCTGCGGGTCGTGTAGGATCTGTAGTAAAACGTTTTTCGTTATGAGAATGTCCCTGTTTTTCATGTTTCTGGCCACCTTTACGGTTTCAGCCAACACAGATTTGATGTCCCAGCAGGTGAGCCTCGATTTCAGGGATGCCACGCTTCGGGAGGTGCTGTCGTCGCTAAAAGAGCAGTCGGGATACATGATAATTTACAGCAACGACGAACTAGGGAGGGAAGACGGCCTGATCACGATAAGCGCCGAAGGGATAAGCCTCGCGGTTGCGCTTGACGCCGTTCTGAGGGATATGCCCTACGAATACACTATCTCCGACCAGATGGTGACGATAATCCCAGCCCCCGAAAAATTACGACAGGCGCCTGTTTCGCAACAGCCGCGTGTCACGGTCACCGGTACGGTATACGACAGCGCCAACAGCCCGCTGACCGGCGTGACGGTCGTCGCCAAAAGCGGCGAGATGATCATAGCAGGCGTTGCGACGGACATCGAAGGCAAGTTCTCGATCACGATCCCGCAGACGGTTTCGCAGCTCACGTTCTCTTTCATCGGCTACACCTCCGTCACGCTACCCGTGGACGGCAGCACGCCTATGACCGTACGTCTTACGGAGAGCGTGAGTGCGGTCGACGAGGTTGTGGTGACTGGTTACCAGACGATCCGTAGGGAGCACAGCACCGGAAGCACGGTGACGATCACCGCGGCCGATATCGAAGGACGCGGTTTCACGTCGGTCGAACAGGCGCTTATGGGCACTGTTTCGGGGCTCAACATGGTGCAGACGGGCCGCCCCGGGCAGGACGCGCAGATCCAGATCCGCGGCGTGAACTCGCTCACCGGCAGTACCGACCCCATCTGGATCGTCGACGGCATGCCGATGCAGGGCGAGATACCCAATATCAGTGTGGGAGGGACTGACCTCCAAAGTACCATTTTTACCACTGGTATCGGCAACCTCGCACCGGACGACATCAAGTCGATCACGGTTCTCAAAGACGCCTCGGCGACGGCCATCTACGGTGCGAGGGCGGCTAATGGCGTGATCGTCATCGAGACCAAGAGCGGCATGGTGGGCAAGACGCGCTTCAACGCCTCGGTTAACTTCGGTCTCACCGAACGCCCGCGCAACAATGTCGACATGATGAGCACGGCAGAAAAGATTGAATTCGAGCGTCAGATCTACAATAACGAAACGTTTAATTTATCGACGCCCCCGGGACGTGTGACTTCACTTCTGATTCAGCAGTCATACATGGACAAGACCCCCGCTGAGGTCGAGTCGGAAATTGCCCGTTTGCGTGGCATCGACACCGACTGGTTCAGGGAGATATTCGACCCTGCGTTCTCGCAGCAGTATAACTTCAGCATGTCGGGCGGCAGCGAGAGCACCCAGCACTACGCCTCGCTCAATTACACCGGCGAAGATGGTACAGTGCCCAATAATGCCTATGAGCGTCTGGGAATGAATATCAAACTGACCCACCGTCCATCGGACAAGGTACTGATAACCGGTGGCCTGCAAGCCACCATGCGCAACGAGCGTGCGACGGCGAGCGTGGTCGACCCGTTGGAATATGCGATGTATGCAAACCCATACGAGAGGCCCTACAATGAGGACGGTTCATATGACTACGATCAGACATGGGACACCGCGCTAAGCAACCTGCGCCCCGGATTGAGGTATCCGACGTTCAACATTCTGGACGACCTGAAGAGCAACACCAACCGCAGCCGCTACCTCGACGCCGAGATGTCGCTCAAACTCGAATGGGAGATTGTCCAGGGGCTTATGTTCACTTCGAGCGGGGTGTACAATATCAACTCCAACAACAGCGGTTTCGAGGTTGGCGCGGGCTCATATACCGACATGCAAAGAAACTGGTATACACACACTGCGGAACTGACTCCCGAACAGTTGCGCGGCTCGCTTCGCGAATCGTCGGCATATTCGAACAGCTATACATGGCGCAACACTCTGCAATATTCGAAGGAGTTCGATGGCCGGCATTTCATCTCGCTCTTCGGCGGCCAGGAGATCTACGGGCGGACATCTCACAATTCATATAACTTCTCGCCAATCTTCGACGAGGACCACCGCATCATAGGTTTCCCCGAGATGAACGGCATCGACGGCGGCGTGATCAACTTCGCGGCATTGGGCGGCACGGGAAAGGCTATCGACAAATTATCGTCGTTCTTCGCTAATGCGTCGTACTCCTACATGGATAAATATGTCCTCACCGGCGCGATCCGCTACGACGGCTCTGATATCATCGGCAATGACAACCAGTTCACACCACTGTGGAACGTCGGCGCACGCTGGAACCTCCACAACGAAAGGTTCATCGAGGGCATAGACTGGATCGATATGCTTTCCCTTCGCGCCGGTTTCGGTTACACGGGAAGCATCGACAAGAACGCGCTGCCGTTCACGGTGCTTCTCTACGGGAAAAGCCTTCTCTACAACGGTAAACCGGTTCCCACAGAATTCGACTACCCCAACCCCAACGTCAAGTGGCAGACAAAACAGGACTTCAACATAGGATTCGAAGCGGCGCTCTTCGGCAACCGTCTGGAACTTGGTGTGAACTACTACAATAACATCACCCGTGACGTGCTCGACCTCATGGAGCTATCCCACTCTTCGGGCCAGGCGAACGTGACCCAGAACGTCGCCAACCTTCACAATAAAGGCTTTGAGATCGACCTCGGGGCCACCATTCTGCGGCGCAACAACCTCCGCTGGTATGTGAAGGCCAACATGGCGATCAACGACAACACCGTTAGGAAGACATACAACAAATCCATCGACGACATTGGGCGTCCGACCACGAACAATTATACCTATTTCGTCGAGGGATATGACGTAAGCGGTATTTTCGGTTACCGTTATGCGGGTATCAACCCCGCAAACGGCGCAATCCTGGTCTATACGGGCGATGAGAACGCCACCCTCGACCTGACCGCGACTGGTAACGGCCTTCCTACTCCGCAGGTATACTATCTGGGCAAGAAGATCCCCCCTGTGGTGGGCGGTCTGATGACCACCGTCACTCTCGACAAGTTCCTGCTGACCGCAAACTTCGAGTTCAAGGCCGGGCATAAGATAAAGTCTTTCACCACGTTCAACGTACTGAACAGTCGTAACCGCCACACGATGGATATCGACCGTTGGCGCCAGCCGGGCGACGTGACCAACGTTCCGAGGCTGTCGTCGGCTATGGACGGAGGTTTCAACACCATGATGACCACCATGCTCGACAACCGGTTGGAGAAAGGCGACTACCTGCGTTGCAGCGCGGTTACGCTGGGCTACAATTTCGATTCGAAACTGCTGTCGCAGATCGGTTTCTCGACCGCCCGCATCAGCCTTTCGGCCAACAACCTGTTTACACTATCTAAATACAGGGGCATCGACCCGGCCCTGATGGGCGAATTCGGATATCCAAATTCACGCAGATTCACATTCACCCTCAATTTAGGCTTTTAAACCATGAAAAAGATATTTTCTTACATTTTGTTAGCGCTCTTCGGATTGTCGTCCACGGGGTGCGAAAAATACCTCGAAGTTAATCCGACCAACGTGCGTGCCGTTTCGACCTACGAAGACGTGGAGTCGATGCTGGGCGGCTACCTGCGCATGTTTGCCGCCGTGTCGGCCGCCACCGACGACATGAAGGGAGTGACCATTCCGTGGCGCTCCAGCGACCTTTACCTGTTCTTTAATCTCTATGCCGACGATCTGGACACAGACCATTTCATGACCGACAGGCTCGGCAACAGCCAAAGCATGTCGCCGGAGAACCTCTACATCCGCAGCCTCGACTGGCAGCATCCCACGATGCCCGGCACCATTTGGGACCTGTACTACCTGAACATCGGGTTCCTGAATACGGTGATCGACGAGACGGCGCTCGTGGAGGCCACACAGGCCGAGAAAGATGTCGTGGTGATGGAGGCGAAGTTCCTGCGTGCATGGTATTTCTTCAAACTCATGCAGTATTTCTCACCCTACAAGGATAACAGTCTGGGCTTGCCATATAACTTCGATTCGCAGGCTGTGGGCGATTATGACAGATCGAGGAAGACCCAAACGGAATGCTACGGCAAGATAATATCGGAGTTGAAAGAGGTGCTTAATTGTGCCACTCCGCCGCTCAAAGGCTATAATATATGGTACAACAAGGATTTCGTCAATGCCCTGCTGGCTCAGGTATATCACTTTAAAGGCGGATCGGGCGCCGCGGCCGACGACGATTACGACAACGCGATCAAATATGCCAAAGCTGTGTTGGACAAACATCCGCTGCCGACAAAACAGTGGTACGAACCAATGCCAGGGCCCGACAAGGTACCTGCTGCCGCAACCGGTGTAGGGGTGTTCACCGACCTGACCAACCAACCGGCGCTTGTCACCGTCTACAACCATTCGGGCGCCATACCCATGTATTATTATGCGACCGGCTTTTTGACCAACTGCCTATATCCCACCGACGAACTCTACGAACTCTACGGTGACGGCGATGTCAGGAAAGCATTCTTTTTCAATCCAGAGTCCGACGACCTGTACAGCTGCGGGATCGTGAAAATGAGCTACGGCGGCTACTTTACACGTTTGGTATTCAACTTCTTCCATCTGGCCGACATGCACCTTATCATAGCCGAGTGCCTCGCCCGGCAAAACGACCCGGCAGCTGCGACGTGGCTGGAGGACTTCCGCCGCGAGCGCTACGACAACTACACGCCTTGGACGGGCGACGTGCTTGAAGGGATACTGCTCGAACGCCGCAAGGAATTCGCCTTCGAATACGACATGCGCTGGCTCGACCTCCGTCGCAACCCCAGGGAGTTGACGCGCAACTCCTATGACAATCCAGATGTGCCGACCTATACCCTCACCGAGGACGATTTCCGCTGGTGTATGCCCATACCTGTGGATCAGGAATTGCAGTATAACAATATCGAGCAAAACCCGGGATGGGGAATGTTCTAACCTTTAACATGTTTGAATGATGAAAAACAGAATATTGATATTGCTTGCCACATGCGCCCTGTTCTCATGTCAGGACGAGTACACGTCTTATCTCAAGCCCGAAGGGCTGGACAAAATATCGGTCATCACGCTCAGCCCCAACAGTCCGACGCTTATTGCCGACGGCCGCCACGAACTGACGTTCAAGATAAAGGCTTTTATGCACACCGAGCATACACGAAAAATAGAACGCATTGTCAATGGCGAGAGCGTGATATCCGACTCCGTATTCGTGACACGCGGCGAGGTTAGGGCAGATAGATTGAATCCCGATGATTTCACGATCACCGCCTCGACCGGCGAGACTGTCAGCGGACTTACCTATACGACCACGCAGACTGGCAACGTAACTTTCACAGCTACCTATAAAGGCGTTACAAGCACACCGCAAACGGTGGAAATGGTCGCCGCCGACACGCGGGTGTACGAGGAGAGGGTGATCCCCGTGATCTTCCACCTGTGCATCCAGCCGGAGAATGCGGCGGAATATGCGGGATACGACGAGGCGTTTTTCCGGAAACTTTTAGACCGTACCAACGCGGTGTTCGCCGGAACGGCAGCGCCCGACCCTCTGGCCACGGATAGCAAGATCCGTTTCGTGCTCGCAACGCACAACCCCAACGGATTGCCGTTCGCGACGCCCGGAGTCGAACGGATCACACTTCCGGCTGGACTGGCGGGCATCACCCTCACCAACTGGATGAGGACGTCGGCCAACGTCGGGAATACTATCTGGGATCCGTCACGCTATCTGAATATTTGGTGTCTCTCGGCCGGGGCTACGGCACAGGCTCCATTGTATCTGAAGACGGGCAGCGATCCCATCCCCGGTTTGAATATCCTTCCTGCAAGGGTCGTTGCGGACGATGCGGCGGCTTTGACGATCGCAAAAACAGTTTCCGCCACGGGGATCTACTCGGGGGGCACACTCAGCACACTGGGTCTGGGTCTTATGATCAGCCCGAGGACATACCTGCGCATGGACGACAGGACGAACGTGGCAATGAACCTCGCCAATACGTTTGGAGCGTTCTTTGGATTGACGGCTACGGCGGCCCCCGACGATTATTGTGCCGATACGTTCCAGGATGCTGAATACGGCAATGCGGAAGACCTCGAAAGAAGCGTTTCGCAGGGAACCAAACCGACCGATCCCGAGGCCCTCGCGAACTTCTACACCGTGGATTTCGACGCATATAACGCCATGACGGCGGTCGGCCGCCGTACGTCGTTCACTCCCGACCAGATCGCGCGTATGAGGCTCGTTATGGATAACAGTCCTCTCAGGATGATGAAACAGTAAACACATGAAAAAACTTATTTTCGCAGCGCTCGCCCTCCTCTCATTGGGGGGCAGCGCTTATTCACAGGGAACGGCTTTTGAGGAGTTGACGCTCGAAGAGGCTGTCGCCAAGGCTGCCGCCGGCGACAAAATAGTCTTCGTGGACTGCTTCACCGAATGGTGCGGCCCATGCAAAGTCATGGCCGCCGACGTCTTCCCGACACGGGAGGTAGGCGAGTTCATGAACCCGCGTTTCGTGAGCGTGGCGATCGACATGGAAAAAGGCGATGGCGTGGAGATAGCCCGCCGCTACAGGGTGAGGGCTTTTCCGACATTCCTTCTGCTGAACAGCGAAGGCAAGGAGGTCAACCGCATCGTCGGAAGCGCCGCGCCGGATGAGTTTATCGCCAAACTCAAGAGCGCCATCGACCCCGCCAACAACGCCGCGGCGCTCAAAGCCGCATACGAGGCGAATAAAAGCCTTGCGACCGGCATACCCTATATCGAAGACCTGAAGGGCAAGCTCGCCGACTACGATCCCGTGCTCGTGGAATTGTGGGGCGTACTGTCCGACGACGAACGGTTCTCTCCCGTGTTCCTCGACCTTGCCACAGGGGGAGACCTCTCACCCGATTTCCCGCTGATCGACCAACTGCTCGCCGACAGGGAACGGTTCGAGGCCGTAAAGGGCAAAGGCTCGCTACCGAGGCTTGTCGAGCGCATCTACCAGCGGTTCTGGTCGACAGCCTTGAGCGGACGCGACGTGGATATGGCGGCGCTTGAGAAATCGGCGGCGGTTGTCGCATCGCTCGATCTGCCGCAGGACAACATGACCGGCCACATGGCCGCCGTCGCGCTGCTCACCGCCCGGAAAGATTGGGACGGGGTGCTGCGATACTTCAACGATGAGATGGCCGCCGTGCCGTACACATACCCAAAAAGGATGATCGAGAGCGGACTGACAACGGCATGGCGAAACGGTTCGCCCGAACAGAAGGAGGCGATCGTCGACAGCTATTACAAAAAACAACTGGAGAATGCGAAAACCGGGGAAGCGGTGACCCACTATACCAATATGTTGGCGTTCTTTGCCAACGGCGGCGTACCCATACGGCACCCTGCCGCCCAGGCCCCGGCTGCCAATGCCTCTAACGCAACGGCACTCCCGCCACACCCCCAACGCAATTAGCAGCAGCTCACCCCACAGGAAAAGGACGAAATAACTTAGCATCATCACCTTCAGCGAAGGTATGCTGTCCGAAGCACAATGCCCTTACACACAACCCTATGCTGGCTCCGGGCTGAGAACCGACGTGCCCGTCATTGCGAGGCGTGAAACATTTTGAGAGGAAAGGCATGATTGCCTTTCCTCTCAAAACAAGCGGTTTATATCCGTTTAATACAAACGAATATCCGCTATCGAGGTGAAATAATTATTGCCGTACAGTGTGGTATTGATGTCGAGTTGCACATATCTATATGTGCCGTTCTGTACCTCATCCATAAACGGAATGTAATTTACTTCCCCGTTACTCTTGCCAAGACGGGTCTCCAAAGTATAGGTGGCTTCTTTCCATTCGTTGCCATCTGCCGAAACCTTAATAATGACATACTCCGGAGCATATGTAAGTTCGGTCAGTAGGGAGTATTGGCTTTGCACGAAACACAATCCATGAATCGTTCTCGGAGATCCCATATCCAGCGTCAATGTATATGCCGTGAATGTAGTCGTTGCCGACGGTCTCCAGGACGTCGTATAATTTCCATCGGTCAGGTTGGGTAACCCCGATGTAACTGCCGACTCGGGTTGCTCGGTGAACTGCATTCCGAACATGTCCATGAAATCGACATCCGGCAGAGCCGGGGCGCCTTTCTCCTGAAGATAATCCGCGGGCTTGAGCGTCGGAAAATGCTTGTTATACCGTTCCACCTCCAAGCCGTTCAATTCGTTCAATATCTTCAGTACAAAATCGGAAGCGGCATTGTCCGCCACACTGCATTGCCCGTAAACCGCATCGTTCACAGACTCCGGCAACATATACCGCCTGCCGCCCAACACGAGTTTGTTCAATTTGGGCAAATTCAGAAAATTGCTGAAAGAACCGAGCGACATATCCAGATAAACCGTCTGCACGGTTTCTGCCCAGGAATCGGGTATCTCCTCGTATCCGAATTGGCTTGCCACGCTCTGCGTGAAATCGGAGTCATACCTTTTGTCGGTATCGAAAACGTGGGGCTCGAAGTCGATCTTGTCATTGCAATCAGGTAATACCGCACTGCGGTTCAGCACGAATTGTCCGGTCGGTGAGATGGCATCTTCCAGCAACCAGAAAAGTCCGCCGTTTTGCGCCCTCATCGCGTCGTAAAACTGTCTTGTCAGTTCCAGTTGTCCGGCAGTACCGTCCTTTTTAGTGTAACTCAGCGTTGCTTCCGTGATGTTGTCATTCCAGGGAGCGAAAAAGAATACCGCCCTATCGTTCAGTACATAAAGCCTGTTGATCATTTGGTTGAACGTTATGATATCCTCGTGATCGTAGGTATAGGGCCTGGCGAAAGTAGTGTTGGCGATCGAAGTCGTACCGTCACTGCCGACCGAACTCACGGATATTTCGTAATTTCCGTCCGGCATGGCCTCTCCGTTCAGGGTACTTATGCTGTATTCTTCCGTTCCGCGGGTCAGCATTACACTGTCCCGTTTTTCGTCCAGCACCCAGACAATCTTCACTTTCTCGATGGCGGGGTCGACATTGTTCTCCCATCGCACTATGATGCGCTGCCAACCGGGCGAAGCCATAAGGTCGGTGCATTTACCCAGATAACGGATCTCACCGTCGCCTGCGTATTTCTTGTAAGTGTCTTCCAAAGACTCTCCGCATGCAGACAACAACGCCAGCACGCTTGCCAAAATAATGACATATCTGTTCATCTTCATACACATTTAATCGTTAGTCGGTGTAAACTTCCAGTTCGTGGAACATGGCGTATTTATCCGTGTTCGCCATAGGTGCACCCATGGCAGCGGTATTGAAACAATCGTTGATCACGATCTTCAGGTAGCGGCATCCTGTCGCACTCTGTTGGTTTATGGGCGTCAGAATATCCATGTACTCCGCCGGCTGCGCCTGTACGGCTTCCAATGTTGTGAACACCGGAGGTGTGGGCCACGAGACGCCGATCCATGTGTACACACACCAACGCTGCGCGTTCGGAGTGGCCTTGTCCTGCTTGAAATAACCTATCTCCACCCAGCCGTCGAGCGAGTTCAGGTCGGTGTAGGCGGGTGCGGCAGCTCCGTTGTCGGGCAAACCATAAACCGTTACCTCGCAGGGCATCTCGTTGTCGTTGTATGTCTTGACAAGCCCGGCGGGTGACGAACCGTACGCACCCGTCCACATCAACGGTGGCAGTGGTGAGTTAATGCCGTTAGATATCTTGAGCAGGCTGTACAGCCTGACCGAGGCCGTCCAACGGTCCTCCTTCATATCTATGTACATCGGGTGGGCGAACTCGCCGAATGCGTCGGGGCCAGCAAGGAAAGTATTGAAGCCCTTTTCCCTGAATAGTATCTCGCCCTTGGTATCACCGTCGAAGAGGTATTCAGGGCCGAAACGGTAGGTAGCATCCACCTGGGCGTTGTCACAGTAGAACTCGAAGTTCGACTTGTCGAGTTTGTTCATCTTCAGGTTAGGGACGTCGGCCCACGACTTTTCCCCGACCATGTAACCGAGAAAGTCCTCGACCCTTACCACCACCGTGGGAGCGTCGATATCTTGTGTCATATCGAAGCTGGCGAACGTCGGGCCACCGGAATTCTCCAGAAAGAAACTATTGACAAGTATCGTGTCCGCCTTGTTCGAGATGGGGTCAATACCCAGATAGAAGACATGGACCATGCCGTTCGCTCCCTCCGGAACATCGTATGTCAGCGCGAACCCTCCCCAGTTGGGGTGGCATTCCACGGTTTTTATAAAGGTTACGGGAGCGGAATCGTCTGTGTCGAACGTAACGTCGACCGGCTGCGATTCGCGACCGTCACGATAGCTCATTGTCACCCGGGCGGGGATGCTATTCTGCGCCTCTTTGAAGCCGATCAGCGTCAGCGAATCGCACGCGCTGCTTCCCACTCGGAGCATATCCTCCCCGAATGCGTTCTTATAACGTACGTTGATCCCCACCACATTCTGGTCTGCGGGCAGAGTGTAGTGCATCACGGCACCACCCGTCATTGCCTTGAAGGTCATGTTCTCTGGTGAAGCGACCGGCCCCTTCCCGCCCTCGTCGTCGCGGCACGCCCAAAGGCCAAACGCCAGCAACAATATCAATAGCAAATGTCTCATAACTTCATTTTTTAAGTTATCCATAATTCATCTCTACCATCCCGGACTTTGCCTGATGCTGGATATTAAAATTTCCTCGGCGCGGATCGGAGTGAAATAATCCTTGGGGCTTTCGAATTTACGTTTCGGCCATGCAACCACTGGCCCTTCGAAATTGTTGTAGAACCCTTCAGCCGTCGACGAAGTGACGTTCCAGCCGTATTGGGGGACATTCAGTTCCTGTGGGGCGGTCATCCAGCGGCGCACATTCCAGTAACGACGTGCTTCGAACATGAATTCGATGTTCCACTCCTGTCGGATGATCTCCCTCATTCCGGCCTGTGTCTCAACTTTGTCCGAAGTCCTTGCATAGTTCCGCCATGCATCGCGCACCTTCAGGATCCCCGCCCGCTGGCGCACCTTGTCCAACGGATCGTAAACACGGTCGTCGGGCGTACCCAGATACTCGTTCCACGCCTCGGCCGCCGCCAGATATAGCTCAGCCAGGCGGAATATATACCTCACCTTAGGCAGACGGTCGGATTGGTACATATATTGGGAGAGCGTGTAATCGGAACTCTGATATTTTTTTATCCAATACCCTGTAATATTCTGGGGTATATTTTCGTCGAACCTCGATGAAGACATACCTAAAATATCTCCCCGCCGCGTTTGGATATTCACTGCGGTTAAAGCATTCCCGCCCGGGGCAACATGCTGGCGGTACCATATCATCCGGTCTCCGGCTATCATGGCGTAGAAACGCGGCTCCCTGTGGCAGTGCAAACTCAGGATTTGCGTATTAAGCGGCAACACATTCTGGTATTTTACGTCCACTTCTTCTGTCATACCGTATTTGGAACTCATCCATTGCCTGTCCTCTTCGAGCGGAAGCCCGTGGTCGGTATAAAACATCTCCACCATGTTCATCGGCGCTGCGAGGCATCCAAAACCCGAAGGATCATAATACTCATTATTGCCCGGAGGGCCGTATGGCACCAACAGGTTGGTCAGTCGGTCGGTGGTATTATTGATCGTCAGGATCGCTTCCGTATTATCATAATCTCCGACCCACGTCTTTTCTATGTCCCGCATGGTGTTGAGCAGGAGGGTAGGACGGTCGCCTGATCCGGAAACCAATCTCTTGCCCGCCGCCTCGCAGATCGAGATCGCCTCGTCGCACGCCTCCGCAGCGAGTTTCCATTTCTCCCTGTCGTACTCGGGGAAGAGTTTCTCGCCTTTCTTGTTCGTGTAATCCTGCAATATGGGATTACCGTTGAACAGCGGAGAGGCCGCATAGAGCAGCGTCAACGCTCTCAGGGTCGCCGTGGCCTCCTTGTTGAAAAAGAGCCGATGGTCGGTGGGCTTTCCCGACTGATATGGAAGGACGGGGATCGCCTGGTCGCACAACTCGACTATCGCCTTGACGCACTCGTCTACCGGATGCCGGAACAACTGCATATCCTCGAACGCTACATTGGGATCGATATTCTCGTCGACAAGTACAATGGGGCCGTAGCGGCGCAGCAGGTCGAAATAGTAGAACGCCTTTACGGCCTTCACTTCCGCCTCCCACAATTCTTTCTCGTCATCCTCCATCGCATATACATTGCCTATGTTTTCGAGGAATATGTTACAATAACGCACGGCCGCCCAATACTGGTTTTTATGCCACACGTTTCCGTAAGGGTTTTGTGCCATCTGCAAGCCATCGCCGATGAACAGGTAGGGGGTCTCCTTGCGGGCGTATTCCCGGCCGCAAAATTCGTCGGCCCCGAGATAGGCGGGATTGTTGGAGGAGTTCCAAACTGCTTCTGCAACGTTATTTTCCATAAATGAGTAGCATGTTTTCAACCACGCCTCGGCATCCTCCCTCTTCTCAAAGTCGGTCTCTATCGTCTTTATATCTTCGTCAGGAACGACATCGAGCCAATCCGCACATCCACCGAAAAATAAATTTACTGCGAATAGTAAACAGAGTATTGAATATCTTTTCATTTTCGTGTAGTTTTTTAATTAGAAACTAACGCTTACGCCTACCGAGTAGGTCCTCTGGATAGGATAGTTGAACCCGTTCTCGCCGAGCTCCACGTCCCAGAGTTTAAAATCGGATATCATGAAAGGATTGTTAGCGCTTAATGTGACCTTTGCACTTTGAAGTTTCATCCTGTTCATCAATTTCTTGGGTATGTTATACGTCAGCGATATTAACCGACAGCGCAGGAAAGTACACTCCCTCATAAAGTAAGTGCTCTTGCGAACCTCGGCGTTTTCCGAGTCGTACCAATTCTCATAAGGGTTGTGCTGAGCTATCGAATTTGTAGAGAGTCGCGGCCAGAAAGCGTTCCTGTCCATATTCCTCTCCGACCAATGGCTATCGGCGACCGCCTGGAGCATCGCATGGTTGCCAACGAAGGGACTGACTGCGACCGGATCAATGAAGAACGTTCGCTTGCTCGATCCCTGGAATGCGAAGCTGAGTTCCAGATTTTTCCAATATACGTACCCATCGAAGCCATATACCATGCGCGGCATCTCCGGATAGCCGATAAACACGGCGTCTTCCACATCGATAACGCCGTCATTATTGACGTCACGGTAGCGGATATCACCAGGCATCACGTCCCCGTCCTGACGTGGTGAGTTGTCGATCTCCGCCTGGTCGCGGAAAAGTCCCTCGGCGATATAACCTATCGACTGGCTGATCTCCCTCCCTTGTTTGAGCTGCCACGAGGGTTTGTCGACTGCCTCGTCGATGTAGTCGTAAGTTGCCTTGTTGAATGTCATAGTGCCATTCATGATTACGCCGAAATCAGCGGAAAACCGGTGCTGTATCTTGGCCGAAAGGTCGACGCCCCGCGAAAGCACCCTTCCGACATTATCCAGAGGGGGAGTTTCGATACCCAGATATGCGGGGATTGTCAGGCGTTGGGAGATGATATTGTGGCGCTTTTCCTGATATATATCGGCCTGAAATTCGAGCAGTCCGTTGAAAAGCTGGCCGTCGACACCCAGGTTTATCATTTCGGCGATCTCCCACTGTATGCCTTCGTTCGGATAGGCCACAATAGCTTTGCGTTGGAAATCGAGCTGAGGATTGGGGATAAGGTCTTTCATCCTCGAACCAACGCCCAACTCCGGAAGATATACATAGCGGGGCGTACTGATAATCCCGTCATTACCCACCTTGCCGTAGGAGAAACGGAATTTCAGGTACGGCATCACATCCGCCATCGAACTCATCCAATTTTCGTTGGAGACCACCCATGACGCGCCGATCGATGGGAAAAAGCCCATCCGGTTGCCTCGGGCAAAACGTTCCGAACCGTTGTATGCGAAATTGCTTTCAGCGAAATAACGGTTCTTGTAGCCATATGAAACACGCCCCGAATAGCTTAAGTTACGCTGCGGCAGACCGTTCAACACATCGGGTATCGGACTGAACGTCCGCTCGAACATCTGCATCACTCCCGTCACGGAAGTCTGATGGTCACCCCAGGAGGCGACATGGTATATCCGGCCTTCGTATGTTATGCGTGTGTCGGAGGTCGAATTCGGCTGGCCTGCAGTCAATGTTCTGGAAGAGGTCAGGTTGCCGCCGTATGCAGCAGGGTTCGGAATGAGGGTGTGCTTACCCGTCTGCTGGTTGTAATCGCTCATGTAGTAGTAGAAGGGAATGGTGGTAAACCCCTGGTTGCCGTAGCTCTGCTGCACAAGCGACGCACTAAGCCTCAGTTCCAGACCCTTTAGCAGCGACGAAAGGTTCTGTATGTATTCGGCACGGTTAATCGTCGCAAAACGGGTGTTCTGTACATATCCTTCCTGCAATTTCGCATAGGGGTTGATGTGCATGTCGGTGCCACCCTCGCCTATTCCGAAACGGATATGAGGCCAGTTATACTTGTCATCGGCGGGATATGTGGGGGCAAAATCGACAGGAGAGGCGTTGAATGCCATGGCATAAGCCGTTCCTGCATTGATTTTCGGGCCACGATACCTGTCCATCGTTGCAGATGAGGTGATCAGGAATTGGATACCCGCCTTCAAATTTATGGTGAAATTCGTACGGAAGCCGACCTGGTTGTTCCTTATGTTTACGTCGAACTGGTTCAACCTGTCCGTCTTCAGCATCCCCGTGTCGAAATTGTAGTTTACCGATGCGTAATATTGTATAATTTTGGAACCGCCGCGCACCGTGACACCGGCATGGTGGTTCATAGTCTGGTTTTTGAACATAACATCATACCAATCGTTTGCCGGATAGACCCACGACGGATATTTTCCCGATGCCGTCCTGTTGATGCGCTCCACACTGTACTTGGGAGTGGCCCCCGGCGAACGCGACATGATAGCCTGATTGAAATAGCGCATGTAATCGATTGGATCAACCACGTCTATCTCCCGGGTCGGCATCGAAACTATCGTCTCGTAACGCGCCGTGGTATAGACGCTTCCCTCGACGCCTTTCTTCGTGGTGACCAGAAATACGCCGTTCGCGCCGCGTGCGCCGTACATTGCCGTTGCCGATGCGTCTTTCAGAATGCTGAAAGTTTCTATATCTTCCGGGGCCAGGCGCGAAAGGTCGAGTTTGGATACCTCCACGCCGTCGAGTATGATCAGCGGATCGGTGTTGGCATTGGTCTGGAAGGAGGTGATACCGCGGATATAGAATTTGGTATTCATCTCCTCTTCCGTCAGGGCAACCGGCAAACCGCTCTGCTGATAGCCTATTACGCCGGCGATGCGCCCTATGAAACTCGACGTCAGATCGCTGTTGGAACTCTTCAGGTCCATGGGGGTTATCGAAGTGATAGCGCCCACGATGCTCTCCCTTTTCTGAGTTCCGAATGCCACTACGGTCACCTCTTCAATATTTTCCGCACTGGGCTTCAGTGGGATGTTCATCCTCGTCCGCCCGTTTACCGGCACAGTTTCTGTCAGGTAGCCGACAAACGAGACGACCAGCACGCCATCCGGTTTGATGTGGATCGTATACTCGCCGTTCGCACCGGCCGCCGTACCCTGTGTGGTACTGCCATGAACGGTCACCGCCGCGCCGGGCAGCGGATTTCCCTTTTCATCCATCACACGTCCAGTCACCTGGATGAGATCCCCTTCGGGCTGCTGTGTGTTCCTGCTTTTGCTGACGACTATGGCACTCCCTTCGAAGGAATACTCATAGCCGTTGCCGACAAGTACATGTTTCAACACATCCTCCAGAGAGGCGCGTTTAAAGGATGCCGAAATTTTGATCTCCTCGGATACGTCGTTCTGTTTATGGACGAACGTATATCCGGTCTTAGCTTTCAGGTCTTCGAGTACCATAAGAATGGTGCAGTCCTTATAGTCTGCATCCAGGATCGTGTCTTTCAGAGGTGCGGCATTCGCACCCGGCTGGACAATGCAGGACAATAATAGGATCAAACAGGCTTTCGGAACAAAAAGAAGTTTGTACCACTCCCGGAACCGGCAATGGTGTTGGGTTGGGATTTTTTTCATACCTTTGTTTTGAGGTTACTTAATTTCGCCTGCGGCCAACAGGCGTAATAACTGGTGCGGGAGGATCTTCGGATTTTCCCGCTTTTTCAGAAACTGCCCGACCCCCACTTAGTTATGATGCGGGTGGGAAATTCCGGCAAATTCTATTCTCTTTCGATTTTTATTTCCCCATTCTTTTTTACTTTAAATTTAACATCGCCGACTTTTTCCAATATGGCCAGCACCGTCCGGAGGTTTTCCTTTCCCGATATGCTGCCGCGCAGGACAATATCGTTTATCATAACGCCGCGCGTATCGAAAACCACGTCGTATTTGCGGGATACGATTTTCAGTATCTCTTCCATCGACATATCCTCTATGCTTACCATCCCTTCTTTCCAGAGTGTGAAGTATTTCGTTTCGACGTGATATACGTTAAGCTCGCCCGTGAGAGGGTTCAGTACGGACTGCTCGCCCGGCACAAGCAGCACATTGCTTTCACCGCCGCGCAGGTCGGCATTTATCTTTACGCTTCCCGATACGAGTGTAGTCGATACGGGCTCGCCGAGGTAAGCGTTTACATTGAATTCCGTTCCGAGTACCGTAATCGTTTGGTGGTCTGTCCTAACGATAAAAGGCTGCCCTTCGTTCCGCATGACATCGAAAAACCCCTCCCCCTGTAGGCGTACTTCCCTTATGTTGCCCGGGAAATGGAGCGGGTATTCCAGTTGGCTGTCTGAGTTCAGCCAAGCCCGGCTTCCGTCGGGCAGGGTGACCATGCAAAAGTCGGCCCCCCGAGGTATGATGACCTTATTGTATGCGGTCTTTCCGGAAGGGTCTGCGTCGGCGATTTGGTTGTACCTGATCTCCCCGTTTGTGACGGAGAGGGTCACGCCGTTCGTTTCCATAAACTCCTCGGGGTCGTTTCCGACGAAGTGGCGGCTACCGTCGGAAAGTTGGATGATGGGTTGGTTCTTCGGCATATCTGCCAACGCCGCGTCGTCCGCACCGCTTTCAGTGAACACATACCGGCTAAGGAGCAGTGCGGAGCAGGCAAGAAAGACGCAGGCGGCAGCTACTCCGGCAAACCGCCTGACGGAGATTTTTCTACGGACATTGACGCCCATACGTTTGCGGATAGCGGCTTTATCCCCGTTGATAAAGGCGGCCCTTGTCCCGAGCCTGGCCAGTAAATATTCCCGCCTTACCTCCTCGTACAGTTGCCTGTTACTTTCGTTGGCCGACGCCCACTCCCGGATATATTCCTGTTCTGCGGCGGATAGCTCGCCGTTAAAGTATTCTAATAATTTCGGGGTAGTAATATCTATTTTCATCGTTGGGTCTTAATATATGACGTACATTTCATATATAAGACCCGAAAAATGTAAAAACGGTTGATCGGAATACTTAAAAAAGAAAAGTGAAGCGTGAGAAAATTTCGCGCAGCTTTTTTAACCCCTTAACCAGCAGTGTTTTGACTGTGGCAATGGATATCTCGAATTTTTCGGCGATCTCCCGATAGCGCATACCGTCGTAATAGAACGCTTTCAGGATTTCGCGGGTACGGGCGGGGAGTTTCTCGATCTCGGCCATCAGCGCTTGTAACATCTCTTCCGTGATCTCTTCCGGATTAAAAGCGTCGGACAGCAGCGGAAAGGTCGGCGAAACATTACGCAGAGGATCGTTCTTATCGAGGTATTTCAGCGCAAGGTTTTTCACCGATGTGAAGAAATAGGCCCGCAGGTTGTTCGAAGTGAGGCGCATGTAGAGCCTTCTTTCCCAGAACAGTACAAAAAAATCCTGCACGATATCTTCCGAGGCCGGGATATTGTTCAGAAACGTATCGACCCACAGTACCAGCGGACGGTAATAATTATCGAAGAGCAGATCCATCCCGCGCGGATCATGCCCCCTCAGAGTATTACATATACATATATCGTCGACCCGCATAGTTTTGATATTAGGGGATCCCCTCGCCATAAAGTTAGAGTCTGCACAAAAAAGTTTAAGATAAAATACTGATTGACAGTTGTTTAGTATAATATTAATGTATATATTTATGTTTGCCAAGACATTAAGGTGCGAGCTTATCCCACCAACCTCACCGAAAGCCAGCACGGCACAATAATACGCATAATTGGCGAGAAGCGCAAAAGAAAACGCTCATTGAAGCCTGATGGAAAATCCAGCGCTCGCTGACCCCGCGCGCCAGTCGCAGTTGCCCCCTTGTGCTAAAATAAAAATACCCCCTGTCGGTGTGAAATCCGGCAGGGGATTTTTATGTAATTTCGGTTCCACTTCCTGATCGATGGGTAAAAACTAAAATTACAATGACAATAAAGTTAGCAAACATTCTTCATTGCTATCCTCTTCATTTCGAAGATTGGAGCGGGGATTATCAAAAAAAGATTTACCTTTGTGTCAGAGTTGTTTAACACTGCGCATTGCACTGCAAACCGACGAAGCGAGAACGGTTGCCAAGTTATTACCCGCTCTCTCTCAAAATCCACTCAATAGTCTTGAAATTAGAGACTTAAAAACAAAAGCACCGTATTTACATGAAATACAGTGCTTTTCTCTGGTTTTCAGTACTTTGAGGTGGCCCTCAGGGCTCGAACCCTAGACCCCAACATTAAGAGTGTCGTGCTCTACCAGCTGAGCTAAAGGACCGTTGCACGTGGCCCTCCAATGCAAACGCAAGCGTTTCATTACGCTCACCTATCTTGTTGCTCTCCTACTTGTGCACGGACGGCGACACGCTGCATCGCCTCGGCAGCATCGGAAAAGAACATAACCTCGCGGTAGAAGTCGCCACGTCCCTCGGCGGTGAACTCCACATCGACCAGCGAAGATTTACCCGCCTCCAATCGGAACTGTGCAGGCGTAAGCAGTTTCAGGCACGTACAACTCGTCTTTATATTGCGCACCGACAGCGGAAATTTACCCGTATTCGCAACCTCGATGCTGAACCGCCGCGGCTCGCCAACCTTGCAATCGTTGAGCGCGATCTCTTCATTCATCGTCAGTATTGCATCGTCCAGCGGCGTGTAATCGGGATTTATAATATATTTTGCCTGTGTAAACAGGTCATTATAAACGTAATAATAATACAGATCGTCAAACGCCAACAGCCGCCTTCCCAACTCTGCCGCTTGTTCCGTGCGCCCTTGCTTTTGCTCGTTCAGCGCTTTGAGATATACAGGATATGGATAGTCGGTCTGATTTAAAACTTCATCAATAACCTCGCCGATATCCTTACCTGCATCCAGATCAAACTTACACGTCAACAAGTCGTTAAGTATCGCAAGGTAGTTTCCACGCCCGCGATAAGGTCGTTCGTAGAAATAATCTGCGCATTTAGCCTTGCCGTCCACCGCCGATTCGATACACTCTATTGCCGGGCCGGACGCTCCCGAAACAACCGCTTTCAGTTTACCGTCAGATGAAAATACGCACGTTGTCGGAAACGAATAGAGGCAAAGCCATTCGATATACCAACGGCTTTCCGGCTGTGAAACATCGACGACATTGTATCTCACATTTGCGAATCGACGGCGGTTTTTGTGGTCTGTGAGGGATTGTACATAATCGGCGCACGGCGGGCAGTCGGTGCGCGAAATCACAACGCAGAAATCGCTCCCCGTCTCGCGCGCCGTACTCACCATATCGCCAAACGGGACATCATAAACCACCTCCGGCGCGCTCCCACAGGAGGAAATAAATATAGCCGAAATGAAAAGTATAAGTTTGCGCATGGTCGAAATCGTTAAAAAGTTCCCCCGCTTAGAAATACTCCAAAATAGCAATATTTTGCTCCATTGCCACATCGTCGGCAGGATTCATAATCATCAATAAACTGTCATCACTGTCGCAACCGATTATACTGGAGATAAAATTCAGATCGTTCGAGCCGTTTATATTATTCGGAATGGCTGCCTCGGGACGGTAGCGGCAACTTTTCACTGTGTCGTTCTCAGTGTCGTAAACCAATATATACATATCTCCTCCAGCTTCATGGACGATCAAGAATAATTTACCGTCATACTCTCTGAAATCCATGACATAAGTTTTGTTATCTAACTCTCGCACAAACTCCATCCCCATCTGGTCATAAAGAACAGACGCTTCATCTGCCGACATAAAATCCGTATTCCCTACGAATTTTCCGAGGCCGAACTCTTCCTCGCGCCAGTCATACCAGGCGAAATCGTTGGTGTCGCTCAGGCTAAATATCGCTTTATCCCCGAACGGCACGAACTGTATCGGCCTTAAACCCGTAAGTGCCGGCGATGTGGAGAGGTATGTGCTCAAAATATTCCCCTGACGGTCGATAAGCGTAAGATCCTCTTCGTTTTGACCCGTCATCGTCAGTATGGTACCGTCAGGAAGCCGCCGGAATTTAGTTACGGTGAAAGGAAAGGATATCTCGTCGATAAGGCTCCAGTCTGCGCAATCGTAAATCATGAATTTCCTCAAGGAACATATCCACAACTCCGTTTTGTCGCCGTTGCGATGTACCTCGAAATCGTATATTTCGGGATATTCGCCCGGGCCTCGTCCGACCCGGCTCAACCTCGACAGATAATTGCCCTCACTGTCGAAAACCAATATCTCCGTACCTGTAATATGACCGCCGTGCATGACGTAATAGCGCCCCTCTCTCTTTACGATCTTGTTAATATTGCCTATCATGGAACTTTCGGAGAACTCCAAAGGGGTCAGTTTATACCGATTGCCGAAGATCTCGTCCAGTGAGCTTACATTGGTTTCGAGTTTGACTTCTCTGTCGATTAGTACAAATTGTTTCGGCGCGCGCTTACATGCACACAACAGTAACAGTACGGCTGTTAAGAGTAAGAGTTTTTTCATGCCAAAAGAATTAGAAATACTCTAAAATGGCAATATTTTGCTCCATTGCCACATCGTCCGCAGGCTTCATTGTCATCAATAAACTGTCATCGCTGTCGCCAATGGATATACTGGAGATAAAATTCAGATCGTTCGAGCCGTTTATATTATTCGGAATGGCTGCCTCGGGACGGTAGCGGCAACTATTTACCGTGTCGTTCTCTGCATCGTAAACCACGATATACAGATCTCCTCCGGCTTTACGCACGACCATAAATAATTTACCGTCATACTCTCTTAAATCTCCGACATAAGTTTTGTCTTTCAACACTGCTGCAACATCCTCCCGCATCTGTTCTCTAATAGCTGTCAACTCGTCGGCCGACAGAAAATCCGTATTTCCGACGCATTTCCCGAGGCCGAACTCTTCCTCGCGCCAGTCATACCAAGCGAAATCGTTGGTAAAACTCATATAAAATAACACTTTGTCCCCGAACGGGACGAACTGAACCGGCCTGAAACCCAGAAGTGCCGGCGATGTGGCGAGGTATGTACTCAAAATATTCCCCTGTCGATCGATAACCGTAAGTGATTCTTCGTTTCGGCCAGTCATCAACAGGATGGTATCGTCGGGAAGCCGCCGGAATTTTGCGACGTTGAAAGGAAGGGATATCTTGTCGTCGATAAGGCTCCAGTCGGCGCAATCGTAAATCATGAATTTTCCCACGGAGCATAATATCCACAACTCCGTTTTGTCGCCGTTGCGATGTACCTCGAAATCGTATATTTCGGTATATTCGCCCGGGCCTCGTCCGACTCGGTTCAACTTCGACATGTAATTACCCTCACTGTCGAAAACCAATATCTCCGTACCTACGGCATAATTTCTGCCGTGCATCACATAATAGCGCCCCTCTCTCTTTACGATTTTGATCACATGACCTATCATGGAGCGATCGGAGAACTCCAGAGGGGTCAATTTATACCGACTGCCGAATATCTCGTCCAACGAGCTTACATTGGTTTCGAGCTTGACTTCTCTGTCGATAAGTACTAATTGTTCCGGAGTGCGGTTACAGGCACCCGACAGTAATAGAATGGCAGTTAGTAATATCTTTTTCATACAAAAAAGAATTAGTAGAAATACTCTAAAATAGCATAGTTCTGATTAATGACCATATCGTTCGCGGGATCTATTGCCATTAATAGACTGTCATCACTGTCGCCACAGACTATACTGGAGATAAACTTCAGATCGTTCGAGCCGGTTATATTATTCGGAATGGATGGCTCGGGGCGGTAACGGCAACTTTTTACCGTGTTGTTCTCTGCATCGTAAACCACGATATACATATCCCCTCCTGCTTCATGGACAGTCAAAAATAGTTTACCGTCATACTCTCTGAAATGTCCGACATAAGTTTTGTTTTTCAACACTGTCACAAACTCCATCCCCATCTGGTCATAAAGAACAGACGCTTCATCTGCCGACATAAAATCCGTATTCCCTACGCATTTCCCGAGGCCGAACTCTTCCTCGCGCCAGTCATACCAAGCGAAATCGTTGGTAAAACTCATATAAAATAACACTTTGTCCCCAAACGGAACGAACTGTACCATTCTGAATCCCAGAAGTGCCGGCGATGTGGAGAGGTATGTGCTCAAAATATTCCCCTGCCGGTCGATCAGCGTAAGCGCCTCTTCGTTTTGTCCCGTCATCGTCATGATGGTATCATCGGGAAGCCGCCGGAATTTAGTGACGGTGAAAGGCATGGGTATCTCACCGATAATGCTACAGTCGACGCAATCGTAAATCATGATTTTCCCCAAGGTGCATATCCATAACTCTGTTTTGTCGCCGTTGCGATGCACCTCGAAATCGTATATCTCGTCATATTCGCCCGGGCCCCGTCCGACCCGGCTCAACTTCGACATGTAATTACCCTCACTGTCGAAAACCAATATCTCCGTACCTGCGGCATAATTACCGTGCATGACGTAATAGCGCCCCTCTCTCTTTACGATCTTGTTAATATTGCCTATCATGGAACTTTCGGAGAACTCCAAAAGGGTCAGTTTATACTGATTGCCGAAGATCTCGTCCAGTGAGCTTACATTGGTTTCGAGCTTGACTTCTCTGTCGATAAGTACTAATTGTTCCGGAGTGCGGTTACAGGCACCCGACAGTAATAGAATGGCTGTTAAAAATAATAGTTTTTTCATGCCAAAAGAATTAATCGCTTCTGTGGATTTTTCCACAGAAGCTGTTTATTAATAATTTTGTTCCATTTTCCACCCAAAACGAAGATATATGGCTCTCGTCTCGTATAAATAGTTTCGGGTTGAAAATGGAACAAAATAGAGCGATAGAGGGAAATGCCAAATAGGTTATGAATATTATCTGGATTTATTCCTCAAATATATTTAACATCACCACAAAGGCAAGATCCTCCTGCCCCACCTATACGGCAGACAACAATCATTTGACCATTAACACCTATTTCTACAGTTCCCCATCTACACGGCAACTGGCAGACCTTTAATTCAGGGTCAAATGCAAGCCCGTCAGGGCAGCGAACAAGAATAGGTACGCCATTACTGCACACATAGTAGACTGTGGGATCCGAATCGTCGGCAAGAAGTATTGTCTCGCCCAACGGATCCTCTGCTGGGCACTCACCGATAGGAGCAGCCGAAGCCCTCCAGACAACCGCGACGATCGCCGCCAGCGGCAACAGCGCTAATAACGCAAATTTTTTAAGGTTTCTCATGGCTAAATTGGGTTAAGCTGATAGGCAATATTGCCTGCTTTGCAAATATAATATACAGATATGAGAAAAGCAAGCCCCAATCGTCCCCGTTTTACGAAAAAACGAGTACTTAATATCCATAAAAACAAAGAATCGGGTACAAACGTACCCGATTCCGGTGGTCCCTCAGGGGCTCGAACCCTGGACCCCAACATTAAGAGTGTCGTGCTCTACCAGCTGAGCTAAAGGACCTTTACATGGGCGGCCTGGGCCGCTTTTGCGGTTGCAAAGATAGGGCTAAATTCGTTCCCTGCAAATTTTTCGGGGATAAATTTCACACCCGGTTCGTATATCCCCATCTTACAAGCTCTTGTGGCGACCGTATAAGCCTCACGTGGGTATTCTCGGCAAGGTAGAGGTCGTCGCACAGGGGCACGACCTCGCGGAACATGTGGTCGCTTATCAGGATGCCCTTGCGCTGTGCTTCATCTTTGATTATCGCGGCCATTGTGCCTGTATGTATGGGCATTACGTGTGAGAACGGCTCATCGAGGATCGCGAATTTCGTGTTGGACCGCACCACGATGAAGAACTCCAGCAGTCGCAATTCGCCGCCCGAAAGTTCGCCTGCAAGTTGGTGTAGGCGACCATCGAATTCGGGGAAACAGGTTGTGAATTCGTCGGTGGCGATCCGGTAATCGCGGAGTATATGCCTGACGGTCAGGTAGCCCGGAATGAAATGGTTCTGCGGCATATAGGCAATATCCCCGGCACGGCGGCGGCGGGTCAGCAGCGGCCGGTCGTCGAGACGGACGGATTGTTGTTCGGCGCGCAGTTCGCCCATAATTATCCGCATCAGGCAACTCTTGCCCGTACCGTTCAGGCCCAGCAGGCCCGTAACGCGGTCGGTTTCACAGCGCAGGTAGACATCCTGAAGGATCGTCCGGTCGCCAAAACGCAAAATGACGCTGTCTGCTTCGAGGGTGTGGATCATAGGAGGATGGCCCTGACGGGAATTAATATCACGAGGAAGATCGCCATGTCTATTGCCAGGCTACCTGTCCACAGCGCACCGGGCCTCACGCCGCGGTTGCGGTAGTAATAATACTCGCGCGAGTAGGTGAAATGGGTGATGGCGATGAAACCGACGGATATACCCAGCTTCGTGTAAAATGCCAACGCGAAATCGCCTTGCCGCATAAACCATGCGATCAGCAGCGTCACGATCGAGGCCATTGCGAGGAAGCGGCGGTAGAAGGTGAAGACAAGGCTTAGTTTCGCGACCATAGGCGGGGAATTAAAAGAGGGTGTTGCGTACACCCTCTTTAACGTTCAATCGGCGGTGATTATTATTCGTACAGTCCGCTACGGAGGATATCGACCTCCTTCGGGGTGAGGAAACGCCACTGGCCGCGCTTGAGGTTCTTCTTCGTGAGGCCAGCGAAATATACGCGGTCGAGTTTGATGACCTTGTAACCCATGTGCTCGAAAAGGCGGCGCACGATGCGGTTGCGGCCCGAGTGTATCTCGATGCCTATCTCTTTCTTGTTCTCGTGAACGTAGCTGATCTCGTCGGCATGTATTTCGCCGTCTTCGAGGGTTACGCCATCGGCTATCTGCTGCATATCGGCGCGGGTGAGCGCCTTGTCGAGGGTGACCTGATAGATCTTCTTCTTGTCGAACGACGGGTGGGTCAGGCGCGTGGTCAGGTCGCCGTCGTTGGTGATCAGCAACACGCCGAGACTGTTCTTATCGAGCCTCCCGACCGGGTAGACCCTCTCCTTGCAGCCGTTGGTGAGCAGGTCCATCACCGTTTTGTCGGCGTGGGGGTCTTCGAGGGTGGTGACGAAGCCCTTGGGCTTGTTCATCACGATATACACCTTCTTCTCTCCGCGGATCGTCTCGCCGTCGATCTGAACGATGTCGACGGCCTTGACCTTGGCGCCCATTTCGGTTATCACGTCACCGTTCACCGTCACGCGGCCAGCCTTGATCAACTCGTCGGCCTCGCGGCGCGAACTCTTGCCTGCGGTGGCGATATAGCGGTTCAGACGTACCTCGTCCTCGATCACCGGGGCGGGGAAAGCGGGGTAGGAACCGTCGCTGTAACGGCCGTTCTGATCTTTTTTAACTTTGAACTTACCCGGACGGCCGTCTTTAGCAAACTGCGGTTTGCTGCCGTATTTCGCAGGTTTGCCGCTACGGTCGTAGGACGGTTTGCCTCCATATGCCTTCTTCGGCGGGCGGCTGCCGTCGCGGTTGTAGTCGGTTTTGTTGAAATCCCTCTCCGGCCGCGGTGTGCGGCGGTCGTCGGCACG
>QMCD01000477.1_pt1 | contig 28407 bp, 17 predicted proteins | sample 1821841 | NCBI WGS metagenome assembly QMCD01 (sample SAMN01991225, study PRJNA193472) | Termite gut metagenome, whole genome shotgun sequencing project. | isolation source: worker | host: Macrotermes natalensis | reverse complement strand
AAACACTAACTATCCATAAGTAGAACACTAACTACCTACAAGTAGAAGGCTAACTATCTATAAGTAGATCACTAACTATCTATAAGTAGTTGCCTTGTCACTTGTAAGCAGTTGACTTATCCTGTCCGGTTTTCCCCTTCGAACTGACTTTTCAGGAGATATTTTGCTCTAAAATAAATGTAAGTATTTCGATATCACGCTATCAGCCTGATACTTACCGATTTTCGCTCGCGTATTTCCGGCCGTGCGAACATCCGGACGGAAATAACGCATTCTCAGCCAACTAAAAATACAAAGTGACAAACTGACACCATCCCCTTAACTCCTTGCAGTATGAATAATAGAGGTTAGAACGTTGGCATTATCATCATGCAAAATATTCACCTTTTCTCAGCAAAACAAAAAAATCATCATAACTATTGTAGATTTCAAAGAAATATCTACCTTTGCAACCGCAATCGAGAGAGATGCAAAAAGAATGAAATTATGGTGCGTTAGTTCAGTTGGTTAGAATACATGCCTGTCACGCATGGGGTCACGGGTTCGAGTCCCGTACGCACCGCAAAAGAAGCCTTTCATATTCAGTGAATATGAAAGGCTTCTTTTATTAAGGCATATTCAAAAACAAGAAGGGTACAACCATACCAAATGTTTTGTTTCATTCCATACCGTTTTAAGCTAATTACTAATTGCCAATTCACTAAGATTTAGTTCTTTATTCACTAAGAACTAATGTTTGTTTTGCATAAATCTAATCATTTGACGCTTGTCGAATATGTGTTCGACAGCTGTCGAATAATTATTCGACAGATATCGCATAATCATTCGACATACGTCGAACGAAAAGATTTATGCAATCGCAGAGATAGATTTATTATAAATAGGCACTAAATGACAGGCTAAACAGAATCAGTTCATAACGATACCGGCAGGAATAAACCTCTTGATACAGTTGCCCTGATTTTAATCATAGTTGCCTGCACTGATTATTTTTTGCCTCTCTTTGTAGCATGTTACAAAAATAATGCATAAATTTGTATAACAATAAAGAAAACATAGATATGAACATCCCTGTTATCTTCCAATTTTTGAAAGAAGTGTCTGCAAACAATAACCGTGAATGGTTCAATACCCATAAGGACTTATATGAAAAAGCCCGCGAGGAGTTTGAAAATCTGTTGTCGGTTATTATTTCCCGCATCTCTCTTTTTGACGAAAGTATTCAAAATGTACAAGCCAAAGACTGTACTTATCGCATCTATCGGGATACTCGTTTTTCTTTGGATAAAACCCCGTATAAAACTCATTTAGGCGGATACATAAACGCCCGTGGTAAGAAATCAGACCACTGCGGTTACTATGTTCACATTGAACCCGGTAACTGTCTTTTGGCCGGCGGTAGTTATTGTTTGCCACCTAATATCCTGAAAGCGGTAAGGCAAGCTGTATATGACAATATAGATGAGTTCCTGGGTATTGTCGAAGCCCCGGCTTTTAAACAGTATTTTCCAGTTATCGGTGATAATTTCCTGAAGACAGTGCCGAAAGGGTTTCCGAAAGACTTTGAGTACGCCCAATATCTTAAGTGCAAGGATTATGCTTGTAGTTGTTATCAACCGGACAGTTTCTTCCTGCAACCCGATTTTCCGGATCGAACGGAAGAGATATTTAAGCAGATGAAACCTTTCGCCGACTTTTTGAACTATACAATTGATGATTTTGAATAACTAACTAAAATATAAAAGCTATGGTAGTAGATCGATTAGAGAATTTAGAAAAGTATGCATCGTTGAACCCTTTGTTCACCCAAGCTATTGATTTTTTAAAATCACACGACTTAAACGCAATGGAAATTGGCAAAACAGAATTGAAAGGTAACGACTTGGTTGTAAACGTGGCGCAAACTACCCCGAAAACTAAAGAACAAGCCAAACTGGAAACGCATAATGAATTCATTGATATTCAAATACCTCTTTCCGGAGCGGAAATTATGGGATACACCGCAGGAAAAGATTGTGTTCCTGCCGATGCTCCTTACAGCGCAGAAAAAGATATTACTTTCTTCGAAGGATTAGCCGAAACATACATTACCCTAAAGCCTGGTATGTTCGCTATTTTCTTTCCACAAGACGGACATGCCCCTGGCATAACTCCTGATGGCGTAAAGAAAATTATTGTAAAGGTAAAAGCATAATAAATTTAAAAACCTCATCCTTATATGAAAGCATTGAATTTGATTGAGAATGACCCATGGTTGGAATCCTATGCCGACGCAATCAACGGTCGTCATCAGTTCGTTCGGGAGAAAGAAGCTGAGTTAACCCAAAAAGGGAAACAGACCTTGTCTGATTTCGCTTCGGGATATTTATATTTCGGCCTGCATCGCACTGTTGATGGCTGGATTTTCCGTGAATGGGCGCCCAATGCCATGAAAATATTCTTAGTTGGTACATTCAACGACTGGAAGGAAGATGAAAAGTGTAGCCTGGAACGTAAAGACAATGGTAACTGGGAAATACAATTTCCGGCAAATGCAATAAAGCATGGTGATTTGTATAAACTCATTGTATATTGGGAAGGTGGTCGCGGAGAGCGTATTCCGGCTTGGGCTACCCGTGTTGTGCAGGATGATAAAACCAAAATATTCAGTGCCCAGGTCTGGAGTCCGGAAAAGCCATATAAGGTAATGAAACATACTTTCAAACCTTCCACTGATCCTTTATTGATTTACGAATGCCACATTGGCATGGCGCAACAGGAAGAAAAAGTCGGCACATACAATGAGTTCCGCGAAAAAACACTTCCGCGTATAGCTAAAGCCGGTTATAATTGTATTCAGATCATGGCAATCCAGGAACATCCCTATTATGGCAGTTTCGGTTATCATGTATCCAGCTTTTTTGCTTCTTCATCACGTTTCGGTACTCCTGACGAATTGAAACAACTGATTGATACCGCACATGGGTTAGGAATTGCAGTAATCATGGACATTGTTCACTCTCATGCTGTGAAAAATGAAATGGAGGGACTGGGTAACTTTGCCGGTGATCCCAACCAGTATTTCTATCCCGGTGCCCGTCATGAACATCCGGCTTGGGACTCACTTTGTTTCGACTATGGAAAAAACGAGGTGATACATTTCCTTCTTTCCAACTGCAAATATTGGCTTGTGGAGTATGGATTTGATGGTTTCCGTTTTGATGGTGTAACTTCCATGCTCTATTACAGTCATGGATTAGGTGAAGCATTTTGCAATTATGGAGATTATTTCAACGGACATCAGGATGACAATGCCATTTGTTACCTGACACTTGCCAATAAACTCATTCACGAAGTCAACCCCAAGGCTTTTACTATTGCAGAAGAGGTATCGGGTATGCCGGGATTAGCTGCTAAATTTGAAGATGGTGGTTATGGCTTCGATTATCGTATGGCAATGAATATTCCCGATTATTGGATTAAAACTATCAAGGAGAAAATAGATGAAGACTGGAAACCTTCCAGTATATTTTGGGAAGTAACCAACCGCCGTCAGGATGAAAAGACGATATCTTATGCCGAAAGCCATGACCAGGCATTAGTTGGTGATAAAACAATTATCTTTCGCCTGATAGATGCTGATATGTATTGGCACATGCAGAAAGGTGACGAAAATTACGTTGTACACCGTGGTATTGCCTTACATAAAATGATACGCCTATTGACAGCCACTACTATTAATGGCGGATATCTTAACTTTATGGGGAATGAGTTCGGACACCCTGAATGGATTGATTTTCCGCGAGAAGGTAACGGATGGTCTTGCAAATATGCTCGTCGTCAATGGAACCTGGTAGACAACAAAGCCCTCACCTATCATTATATGGCAGATTTTGACGCTGACATGTTGAGGATCATTAAAAGTGTGAAAGGATTCCAATCAATCCCTATTCAGGAAATTTGGCATAACGACGCCGACCAGGTTTTAGCATATATGCGTAAAAATTATATTTTTGTATTTAACTTCAGTCCCAAACAGTCATTTGCAGATTATGGTTTCCTTGTTACTCCCGGAACTTATGAAGTTATATTAAATACAGATAATACAGTATATGGTGGTAATGGATTTGCCGACGATACAGTGAAACACTTTACAATTGCTGACCCATTATATAAAAAGGAAAAGAAAGAGTGGTTGAAACTTTATATTCCGGCACGTACGGCTGTGGTATTGAAACTTACTGATTAATACTGCTTTAGTCATTTATTTAAGAGCCTGTTTAAGTTTTCCTCAGGCTCTTAAAATAATTTATTTCATAAAACCTTTGCCACTTTCACAAAAAAGTGTACTTTTGCACCGCAATTAAGGATGGTTCCGTAGCTCAGCTGGATAGAGCAACGCCCTTCTAAGGCGTGGGTCAAGCGTTCGAATCGCTTCGGAATCACAACGGTAAGGCAAGCAGTCTGTAGAAGATTTCTTGTCTTTTTTTGTTGGCTATAAACCTAACGGCAATCCACTCACATACCACAAAACGAACAAGAACGTCCATGCCAGCAATATATATAAAGAATACCTCCATGTATATTTTAAGAGTGAGCCATACGTCGCTCGCTTATCATATTGCTGCATATAAGTAAGAATGAGAGGCATATAGAACATAAAAGGGGCAATGGCATTCGTTGCACTATCTCCTATTCTATAAGCACATTGTATCATATCAGGAGAAATTCCCATATTTGCAAAGACAGGGACAAAAATAAACGACATGAAAGCCCATTTAGCCGTGGCAGAAACCATAATAAGATTCACAATAGCTGTGAAAAGAATAAATAGAATCAATATCCATAAACTACCAAGGCGAATGGATGAAAGCATATTTGCTCCCATAATGGCTATACATTTATCCAGATGAGAATACTCAAAGCAAGCAAACATTTGGGCAGCAAAAAAAGCAATCACAAAATAAACGCCCAGCAATTTCATCGGATAGGTCAGTCCCTCAATAACATCCCCATCCGTACGATAACGACCGGAAGCAAAGCCATAAACCATTCCCATAAGCCCAATACCCAAAGAAAGTATAAACAGAATGCCTTCTATAAAGGGAGAATGAATTAGTCCGCCATTGACACTGCGTAGAATACCCCATGATGAAAATGTAGCTAAAAAAATAACAGTTGCATAAATTACCCCAATAGATATGGCGCTTATCATAGCACGGCGTTCTTTATGGGAAAGCTGTTTATAACCAATAAAACGAATATTGCCAGCATATTCACCTAAGGCCGGAAGCAAATTACGACGAGTAATCTGATAAATAATGAATGCCAGCAAGAAAGTGGAAACGAACAAGAAATAATAATTGCACAATGGCCCTGTGTTGCCTAAAGATACATTTGCCATATCAGCCGCTTCCTGTGTGCCGGTAGCAAGTATAGGGTCTAAAGTACTCAACAAAACATTAGCACTATAACCACACGAAACAGAAACATACGCAGTAATAATGCCCGCAACCGGATGTAACCCGACTGAATGAAACAAAGTGGCGGCAATCGGTAATAAAATAATGTATCCCGCATCTCCCACTATATTTGAAAGTAATCCCAGAGAAATAACCAGTATCACCATACTCCGCGAATTATGACGCCGCTTCGCACCAATCCGGATACAAGCATCAATAAAACCGGAATGCTGAGCTACTCCAATCCCGAACATAGCTACAATCACTAAGCCTAACGGAGCGAAACCTGTAAAATTGGTAACTACATGCCGCAATAACCATCGGATACCTTCCGGACTAAGTAAACTCTGTACCCGGATTTCTTCTCCCGTTTGCGGCTGATGTACATTCAAGCCGTAGATATCAAATATCCACGAAAGAATGATAACAACCAGCGTCAACAAGAAAAACATGGCTGCCGGATGTGGTAAACGCCATATAACTCTGTTATTCATCATCCGCTTCCAGATTATCAATATCGAGAATACGAAGTTCTAAAGCACGTACAGCCAAACGAGTCGCATTTACCCCCATGCGTTCACCCTGCGGAAACATGCGGTTTATCAAATCACTCTGGCGTTTTTCCAGAGATTTTACACCGAAAGGCATTCCCTTCAGGTTAGCAATCATTTCTTTTGTATAACCCAATGCCAAATGACGCAGAAAACGTTCATCATATTCATCAATATCATAACTAATAACAGCTTCCTGGCGCTTTGTGTCACTGATAACAGATTGTTTGAAACGATCCACTATTTTTTCCAAGATAGGATAATTGAAAACAAGTTTCTTTCCATCCATGACAGCCTGTACATCCGTTTTGGTAAGCAACTCTCCGGTTTTAAGAATGATACCATCTGCTCCTGCATTCAAAACATCCACCCAAAGTTTTTCATTCAATATTTCTCCGGTAAATATCAGTACATGTACCCCTGGATAACGTTTAAAGATATTGCGGCATATATCGACTCCTATAGTTGTAGAACCTCCCAAGCCTAAATCCAACAGTACCAAGTCCGGCACTCCAACTTCCATAAGTGTCCAGAATTCATTCTCGGTCATAGCCGTACCGATAACCTCTGCATTAGGAATTTCATGACGGAATATTTCTTCTGTTCCTTTCAATTCCAATTTGATATCTTCTACAATGATTACTTTGAATTTTTTGTCTTTCATATTATCTATTATTTTTTTCTCGGTATAGTAAAGTAAACAGTAAATCCCCCCTTCTCAGATGGCTCGGCATTGATACGACAACCACGCTTTCCTGCAAATTCATCATGGTCGCGAATAATTTGTTTGCATACCAGATATTCCGTTCCTCGTAAATCACCCTTTTCTGCGGTTGCTGTCATACGCTCCAAATTCGGATAAAAAAGCTGATTCAATTCTTCACAGTCTTTCTCTCTCCGCGTATCTGTGAAAAAGAAACGAATATATTCTTCATCCGTAACAGCTTGCAGATATATTATTCCATCCATAGAAACCGATAAGGCTTCATTTATAAGATTTTCCAAAAGAAAGCGTAACAGGATAAAGTCTCCTACTATCTGCTCGTCAATACCATCCGTATGTAAAGATATGGCAAACGTTTTCCCTTTGCTTGCTTTACGGAAGTATTTTTCCGTTAGGGCAAATAATTCCGGTATGGCAATCACCCCACGCCGGAATGTAACTTCTTCTAATTGACGGGATGCGCACGAACTGAGTATGGTAAATATACCTTTATAATACTCTATAAGCTCGCCGATAGCCGCCACTGTTTCTGTTTCTTCCGTTTCCGATAATAATCCAGAGCGAAGTTTGCCTATCAGTTGCTTTATCTTATTAGGATAATAAATAGTTTCGTGCTTGATAGTAGAAAGACAATTATCCAATACCATATTCTGAATATGTAATAGACTATCCTCCCACGATGCCCGATGCGCTTCTTCATGCGCAGCCTCAATATCCCGGTATTTTGTAGCCAATTTTACCACAGCATTAAAAACTACAATCGCTATATACCGTGCTATTAATTCTAATAATAAATGAGCTGCTTCCTGTTCTACGTTTTCTTGGCGTTCAAGATACAACACGCCGATACAGCGCGAAGCGCCTGCAACGTCCACAATTAAAGGCAGTGCTTCAAATCCGGTTTCCGACAACTGTATCTGTTGCTCAAAACAACGCTGTACAGCTTCTTTCCATTTCTCATTCACAATGAAAGTATCATCTTCCTCTGTTTGAGAAGAGATATTTTCGGCTATGGGATTGGATGCATACTCCAGTCGATGCGTAGCTTCGTTGTAAACAGAGATTCCTAATCTGTCAATAGTCAGCAATTCATTTACCGCATCAAAAGCATTTTCAACAATGAGCTGCGGAATACCTTTTAATGTATCTTCTTCACGTTGTAACATCTCCTTTGTATCGGAAACTTGAGTTGAAGAAGCAGCAAAAACCAGTTTATTAATCTCCAGAACCTGTTCCAGGTTCCAGCGGTTCATGAGACGTTTACGTATATACAAAATATAATAACCCGATAGCAACATACACATCAGACCGACAAACAAAATACCCCCCACCATTTTATTATTAGTAGAACGCTCTAACTGACTACAATACTCTCCCAACGATTGATCTTCACCCAATAACTTGAACAACGTGGTATATGCCGCATTGTTATAAGTATATGCATCCCATTGTTTCAATGCTAAAAAGGCAACTGCCGCCTCATTCCTGATATCCAGAATAACATGGAAGTCTGAGTTGAACAAATCATTCCACCAGGATAATTCGGCAGGCTCTCCCTCTCCCGTCAATGTCATGTAGCGGTGCGGGGAATGGGCATATTTCTTATAATGTTCATTCAGACAAACTATGGCAGAATCGGCAAATTCCAATGCCTGCTCAAAATGACCTTCTATATTACTATAATATGCACCGTTGGCATAATCAGATGCTTCGTTCAATAAAAGTTCATATTCTTTTTCCGCTGCCTGCGACAAAGAGTCCTGCACAGTTTGTACATAGACATCGTTCGGTTGCTCCACTGCCTTTTCCACCGATTGATTGCACGCTACTATTCCGAATGGAAGGAATGTGCATAAAAATAACATAAAAGTCTTGCGTATCCCTACCGGCAGGCGGAAATAAAAGCGGCTACCTTTTCCTAAAGTACTCTCCACATTAAACAGACATACCTTAAATACCTCATTCATTTTCCGGTATTTTTCAATAATGCCTTTACAGTTCATCAGCCCGAAACCACTACCTTTACTTTTTTGCAATTCCTCTTTATCCGCGGCACTGAGCATACCTATTTCCTGTGAATTATACAGCTTTTCTCCCACAATGTGCTTTACATCTTCTTCTGAAAGCCCACGTCCGTTATCTTCTACTGAAATTTCGACATATTCCTCCGTAGAACAAGCATATACCTTCACAGCACCTCCTCCTGACGTATATTTACGGGCATTTTCCGCCAGCGTATTTATCATGAATAAAGTCAATGCCTTATCCGCTTTCACATAAACATCCGTCGGAATTACATCCAGCTTTTGCTGCTTCATTTCGAAAGCGCGGCTACCTTTTCGTATCAGATTAAAAAGCTCATTCAGTTCAAATGTTTCTATATTAAGACTCAGACTTCCCTGTTTCATCTTAATCCATAATGCGAGGATATCATTATATTCATTGATAGTGGTTACCAGTTCGTCAATATATTGATATTTCTCAGCCTTGATACTTTCATCATAAATAAATCCTTTTCCTATTAGTTTATGTTCTTCATTAATGATGCGGTCTATATATGGATGAATACCGTTCACAATTGCCAGACAGGTTTTCTTTATCAAGTTCTGTCGTTTGTTTCCAGCTATATGCTGCTCGTACACATAACGTTGTTTTTCCAGCCTGCGCCGCTCATCACCCAGTGAAATAGATGTCATACCATTATCAAGCGCCCATACAATATATGGTGTTATCACGCGCACCATCGCCTTTTCATCTTTTGTGAGTCGCTTAGGCAGAATCAACTGTTTGTTCTCTATGCGGATATTTTCTACTTTGAAAAGTTCTTCAATATCCGTACTTACCGCAGAGGAAATGGTATCTATAATTTCTTCTTCCGTCTGTGCATCAGCAGGAATAGAAGCTGTTATTTTCTGACAAATATCCAACATTAGTTTCAGCCGGTACAAATGATTACGGTTACGTGCCTTAGAATGTTTATTGAAAAACCAGAAGAACAAGACAACCAGAATAAAACCTGTAATAACGAAGAAAAGCAGAATATTCAGTTGCCGGGCTTCATTTTCCAAAGCCAGATAACGGCTTTCCAGTTCTTTATCCTGTCGTGTATCTTCCAGAATATCCAGATAAATATTACGGTTATAATCGGAATACTCTTTCATTTCTAATCCGGCGTATGCAACGCTCAGTTGTTCCCTGATACGCGAAATCCATTCAGGTACAGTCTTTAATTTGTGTTGTATCCATGTCTTTTCAGAAGATATCGTATCCCGGCGTTCGAATGTTTTCAACCAATCCAAACTATCGCGACTATCATAAAAGCGACGATGGTGATCGTTAACACATTCTAATGCAAGGGTCAGGGTATCCAACGCTTCGGCATACCTGCCGTGTGCATTCAAATATTTACCGATGGAAACATAAGCACCTGCTATTTGATACAAATCATTATATTGGCGAAATTCTTTCAAAGCCAGTTGCCCCAAACGCATAGGTAATAAAGAATCTACCGGAACCTCAAACTGTTTCAATGCATGTGAGCGCCGGTTCAGGAAGAATTCATAATTATCCGGTGATGCCATTAAATTTGCAAGCCCTTGTACCCCGTTACCTTCAAAATACAAATATCCATCTTGTGATGCCAGTCTCCAAGTTATATATAACTCATCAAATTCATTTAAACGGCGTTCATCTGCCGTTTCTCCATCACACAATGCAGCGGAACCTTTTATATAGTGATAATATAACAATTGATTAGTGTCCGCAGCCAATTCCTCCTGCAAATGAATTTCATTGATGGAAGCTATCGCCTCTGGACGTTGTTGCAAATAATAATAATAGACCGCAGAAACAATATAAAATTCAGAACGCGCATAATTCAATCGTAACCGTTCATGTTTATCTACGAAAAGATTATTATCCTCGTCAACTCGCTTCATACGGCGGAGAGCACTGTTCCGATAGTCGTAAAACTCCTTATTCATAGCCGTCCGCTGATAGATTTTCATCAATCCGACATCAGCAATCAGTAATTCCAGTTCATTTTTAGTCAGGTTATACACCTCTTTATGATACTTCTCCGCCCTTTCAAAATCCATACGTATAAAGGCACAAAAACCCAAGTTATTGGAAGCTTCCGCTTTACCCTGATGATACAGATTGACACTTGAATACGCTTGTGCAGCGGCATAATACGAAGAGTCCAAATCTTTATAGCGATAGGAATAGGCTACCTGATTGAGCGAATCAATAAGACGTATCTCTTTTGTTGGAGCAGTACCCACACAAGAAGCCATCACTATGCAGAAGCACAGCAAGCCTATTGGTAATATATAGAAAAACTGTTTCACAAACTGTTCTTAATATAGTGTTCATTGAGGAATATAAACATTTACCCCAACCTCATTATAGTTAGCAAAGCTACAAATAAATCCGGGAAACAAAAATATTTTTTCTACAATAAGTCTTGTAGAATGTAGTTGGAAATTCATAACTTTGCACGCAATTAAAACAAATAGGTAACATCTATTACAAATGAGCGAAAAAGCACCCGTACTGGTATTCTCAGGAACTAATTCGAGATACCTCGCAGAGAAAATCTGCTCAAGCCTTGGTTGTCCTCTGGGAAAGATGAACATCACCCACTTTGCCGATGGTGAGTTCGCCGTCTCTTATGAAGAGTCGATTCGTGGCGCACATGTATTCTTAGTTCAATCAACTTTTCCTAATTCCGACAATTTAATGGAGCTTCTGCTGATGGTTGACGCTGCTAAAAGAGCGTCCGCTAAAAGCGTTGTTGCAGTTATCCCTTATTTTGGTTGGGCGCGACAGGACAGAAAAGACAAACCCCGCGTTTCTATCGGCGCAAAGCTGGTAGCTGATTTGCTCTCAGTAGCGGGCATAGATCGTTTGATAACGATGGATCTCCATGCTGACCAAATCCAAGGTTTCTTCAACATTCCGGTAGATCACTTGTATGCTTCAGCCGTATTCCTCCCTTATATCGAGTCTCTGAATTTAGAGGATCTGGTAATTGCTACGCCTGATGTAGGTGGTTCCAAACGTGCCAGCACATTCTCCAAATATCTTGGAGTTCCTTTGGTATTGTGTAACAAATCACGTGAAAAAGCCAATGAAGTTGCAGCCATGCAGATTATTGGTGATGTATCAGGCAAGAATGTAGTATTGGTAGATGATATTGTAGACACGGCCGGTACTATCACAAAAGCTGCTAATATTATGTTAGAAGCCGGAGCAAGCTCCGTACGCGCCATTGCCAGTCATTGTGTAATGTCCGACCCTGCTTCTTTCCGTGTACAAGAATCCGGATTGACGGAAATGGTATTTACCGATAGTATTCCCTACTCTAAAAAATGTGCTAAAGTAAAACAACTCAGCATTGCTGCCATGTTTGCCGAAACAATCAAGAGAGTAGTAAACAACGAGTCTATCAGTTCGCAATACATTATCTGATTTTATATTTTAGGCGCGGATTACACGGAATACACGGATTTCTTATACTCATAATCTCCGTATCATTCGCGTAATCCGCGCCTAAATATATAGAATCACTAAACCTTAGTTAGCTTTCCAGTCTTCCCATTTTGTAGGTACCTTTTCGTATTACTCTTCCATTCTTGTCTGTTTCTACAAAAGGCCCGTCTTTTTTACCTTGTTTAAAGAATCCTTCATAACGGTTTCCGTCTTTATCTTCCTGCACACCGTTACCTTCTTCCATGCCATTTACGAAACCACCTTTATACTTTGTTCCGTCCGTCATAATCAAAGTCCCTTGTCCATTGAACTGGTTATCTTTCCATTCACCTTCGTACGAATCACCAACATTCCATTTATAGATTCCATAACCATTGCGTTGATTATCTTTCCATTCTCCATCATAGACAGCACCGCTGGTCCAAGTAAATATTCCCTTACCGTCCTGCATACCGTTTTTAAAATTCCCCACGTACTTATTACCGTTGGCGTAATAGTAAATACCGGCTCCCGTACGTTCACCTTCAATATATGAACCTTCATAACGATCACCCGTATGGAAGAAATAAATACCTTTTCCATGTTGCATGTCATCCTTCCAGTCGCCTACATACTTATCGCCATTCGCATATTCAAAAGTACCTTTTCCTTCACGGATATCATTATTCCAATCGCCTTCATATTTACTGCCATCATTCCAGACAAATGTTCCTTTTCCGTCTTTCTTATCGTTTTTCCAAGTGCCGTCATATTTGGAACCGTTTTTCCAAGTATATGTACCGTCCCCTTCACGCTTATCATTAGCCCAGTTACCTCTATAAATATCACCGGTATAATAGTACATTGTACCCTCCCCATGCTGGTAATCCTGAAACCACATGCCATCATAACGGTTATTATTCATAAAATAGTAAATGCCTCTGCCATGTTGTTGATCCTGGAGCCATTGTCCTTCATATTTTTCTCCGTCGGAGAGACTGTATGTGCCGTAACCTTCACGTTTTCCTTTTACATACTCACCTTCGTAGACATCGCCATTTATAAAAACGGTTTTTCCTTTTCCGTTGGGGGTTCGTCCTTTCATTTCACCCGTATATACGGAACCGTTTTTATCTGTATATGTTCCTATTTTGATTTCGGAAGAGAATGCACCTTTCACTTTATTGAAGAAACTTTGTTGCTTTTCTTGGGCTATTGCTCCGGTTTGGGACAAGAATACCAGAATAAGTGCAGTAGTATATATATATTTCATTGAATTTGAGTATTAACAATTAAAAATAAGAATAATGTATTCGTACCTACCATAAAGACGCAAACTAATGACAACTTATTACGTATCTCTGACAGGATTTCCACAAAGATACAATTAATCTGCAAAAGGAGAGAGACATCTCCCGCTTTTATGACATTTTTTTGCCCGATATGATTTCTTTTAAATTCTCTTTGCACAAATACTGTGCGGAAAGTTCACGTATTTCAACAGAGGTAATGCTCTTTACTGCCTCCAGAACATCTGTCACATACGTATTGGAAAGACCGGAAGTATGGATAAATATCCAGGCATCCGCCAAGGAGAAAGCCGATTCATAGTTACGGCACATATCTCCCAACATATAGTTCTTCACCACAGTTAGTTCTTCTTCAGGAACGAGGTCATTTTGAAGCCGGTCTATTTCATGATACACCTCTTTAATAAGAGGTTCAACTGATTCATTGGCTGTTTCTGTGTTGATAACAAACAGGCTACTGTCGGGATAAGGCATAATGCCGGCGGATATCCCGTAAGTATATCCTTTCTCTTCACGGATATTAGACATCAGCCGGCTACCAAAGTACCCACCGAATAAGGTAACTAATACGCGAACTTTTAAATAATCAGGATGTTGGCGGTGGGCGCTAAGCATACCCAAACGGACAGCGCTCTGCAAAGCATCGGCACGTTCGGCAAAAAAACGTTTTTCGGAGGAAGTGACGGGGACGTACATATTCCTCTCCGGCTTCAGAAATCCTTTTCCAAACGGTTCGCTTCCAAAAACAGCTTCAATCCGGCGAATACAGTCCGCACTGACTTTCCCTGAAAGATAGATGCTACAATTTCCCGAATGATAATACCGGTCATAAAATTCCCGTAGAATAGAAGGAGTGATTAAGTGGTAATCTTCTTCTTCAACCAATTGCCCGCAAGGATGTTCCTTTCCGTAAATAGCGTTCAGCATAGTACGGTGAGCTAAAAAATCTACTTTCGAGCTATTAACAAGGAACTGCTGAATATTGTTATTAACAATCACCTCCAGTTCTTTTTCGGGAAAGAGAGGCTCTTTTACTATAGATTCAAGAACATCCAATGTCTCGGGAAGATATTTATTTAAGGAGTAGAGCGTGACATAAGCATACTCGGATGCACTGGACAGTTCCAGCCAAGCGCCATAATAATCCAGCTTTTCGGCAATGGCTGCGGCAGAGTAACGACGAGTGCCTTCACGTAACATCCGGTTGGTAAACAAAGCCTGTAAACGATGGTTCTGTTGCCATCTGCCACTTTCCATCAACAAGTCGATACGCAACACTTCATTATCTCCGGCATTGAGTATATATAAAGGTATGCCGTTGGGCATCGTCCGTTTTTCAGGTAATTGTACTTCCAGTTGTTTGGGTTCACAAATAAGGGGTGGTATGCTTCTGTCTAACATGGGCGCAATGGTTTCCACATATACTTTTCCTATTTTACATAATGGTAACTGATACCATCATCAATTGAAGATATCGTCCAGACCGGTATCAGACGAAGGTTCCGTGCTTTCTTCGCCATTATCCCTGCACGGGTCAAATCCTTCCGGCAACTTGAACCTTTCGTTTTCATCATATCCTAAGCTCTTGTCGGCATAGACTTTCACCATATATTTAGCCCAGATAGGTAATGCCAAAGCCGCTCCCTGTCCATGCAGCATGGTGTCGAAGTGAATATCACGTTCTTCACCGCCTACCCAGCAACCGGATACTAATGAAGGGGTAAATCCCATAAACCAACCATCAGAATTATTGTCGGTTGTTCCTGTCTTACCACCCATGTCGGCTTTTACTCCATGACGGCGGACACGCATACCTGTACCTTCATTGACTACAGCACGAAGCATAATCAGCATTTTATACACACTGGAGACACTGATCACTTCTTCCATTTCAGGAGAAAAAGTAGCCAGTACATTCCCTGCATTATCTTCAATGCGGGTTACAAATAATGGGGCAACACGAATACCTCTATTGGGGAATGCAGTGTAAGCGCTTGTCATCTCTCCTACCGATATCTCACAAGGACCGAGGCATAGAGAAACAGAGGGAACGATTTGACGGTTACGCACACCAAAGCTCTCAATCAGCCGCTTCAGTGAATACGGATTAAGTTTACCCATCAAGTATGTTGTAACCCAGTTATCAGAATTAGCCAATCCCCACTTAACGGTTACCATCTCCCCGTATCGTTTTGTATTGGCATTACGGGGTGTCCACGGTTCACCGTTTTCATCAATCAAAGTGTATTCCACATGCCGCACTTCATCACATGGAGAATAACCGTTTTCCATAGCGAGCGTATAGAGGTAAGGTTTAACAGTAGAACCTACCTGGCGGCGACCTACCATTGCCATATCATATTTGAAATAGTGATAATTGGGTCCTCCCACGTATGCTTTCACATGCCCGTTATGCGGATTCATCGACATAAAACCCGCACGAAGGAAGTGCTTGTAGTAACGGATGGAATCCATAGGGGTCAGGATAGTATCTTTCTCGCCTTCCCAGGAGAATACCGTCATTTCTACAGGAGTATCGAACGCTTTCTTTATTTCAGCATCTGATGCTCCCGCCTTTTTCATGATGCGGTAACGGTCGGACTGCGCCATTGTACGGGCAAGGATTTCATCTACCTGTTCCTGGGTTATCCGGTTGCTGTACGGTGCTTTTTTACGTCCTTTCTTTTCCTTGAAGAAGTACCCTTGCAGTTCTTTCAGATGTTCTGCTACCGCATCTTCGGCATATCGCTGCATGTGCGAGTCAATTGTGGTATATATTTTCAGACCATCCGTATAAAGGTTGTACTTGGAACCGTCTTTCTTCGTGTTTTTTTCACACCATCCAAACAATGGATTATTCTCCCAATCAAGAGAGTCCTCATAATATTTCTGCATTTGCCAGCCACGATATTCTCCACGTACGGGCTTCTTGGCATTCATCACGCCACGCAGGTATTCGCGGAAATAGGCTGCTAAGCCTTCATTATGGTCAACACGGGTATATTTCAGAACAAGGGGCAACGCCTGCAAAGAATCACATTCTTCCGCCGTGATATATCCGGCTTTCAGCATCTGCCCAAGTACTACATTGCGGCGTCCGCGGCAACGTTCGTTGAATCGTACCGGATTAAAATAGGACGGGTTCTTGCACATACCTACCAATGTAGCGGCCTCTTCTATTTTCAGGTTTTTAGGTTCACAACCAAAATAGGTCTTAGCCGCAGTTTTAATTCCAACCGCATTGTTCAAGAAATCAAATTTATTGAGATACATCGTCAGGATTTCCTCTTTGGTATAATAGCGTTCCAGATTCACAGCAATTACCCACTCAATCGGCTTCTGGAATAAACGTTCCATCACATTGCCTGCAGCGGGCGAATAAAGTTGCTTGGATAATTGTTGCGTGATGGTACTACCACCGCCTGCATTCTCTTGAAGCAACAAGCCGCGCTTCACAATGGCGCGCGTTAAGGCAATAGCGTCAATCCCCGAATGTTTTGCAAAACGCACATCTTCCGTAGCAATCAATGCATTGATAATATTGGCGGGCAAATCATTATATCCCACATAGACACGATTTTCCTTACTGAAAGAATACGTGCCCAGCACCTCGTCATCTTCCGAGAAGATTTGCGTAGCATACTTATAATTGGGGTTTTCCAGATCTTCAATAGGGGGCATATAGCCTATCCACCCTTTTGATATGGAGAAAAAAACAGCGACACAAGCCAATACGACAACGGCCAAGAATATCCAAAGGAATTTAACGATGCTCTTTATCATGTTTATTACTTAGTCTACGCACCCAGACCCTGTGTGATAGAAGTTGAAACTTGAAAATATCAAATTTCAGTTTCACGTTCCGTGCAACAGAATACTTGATTGTGCAAAAATAATATGGCAAAGGTACGGAATTATATTGGAACACGTTTATTTTTTCAAAAGAATTAATAAAACACAGAGGAGCAGAGGCACAGAGTTTTTTCTTTTTAATAAGGAGAAAATATGCGAGAGAACAATGGAAAGGGTGACTCTGTCGCAGAAAACTCTGTGCCTCTGCGCCTCTGTATTCTATAAAATAAGTATATGGCAAAAAATATATTGAATTAGCAATATGTAATCTCAAACGAATATGAGTTTACAGAAAGACAGCCAAAACACAGTTTTCCTAACACAGCTTTCTGCAAAAAAAGGAAAAATAGGAAGTATAAGTGCGGGGTTTTGAATATATATTCAGATATTTCGTATAAATTGCGCCTAATATGATTACTTATGCAATAATTCTTTGCTTCTTGTACGAACCGAAATAGATGGAGCGCAAACAGCAATATGCCGTACGCGAACCATATATATGTGGTACGCGTACCGCATATATCCCGTGCGTGAACCGCATATATCCCGTGCGTGAACCGCATATATCCCGTACAAAAGCCACACATATCCAATAAAAATAAGCCTTTAAAAACTCCTTCTAAAGCGACTTCCGTAATTTTTTAGAGATGTACGTATTTCGATATCGCACTATCTGTCAGGCAGATACGGATTTTTACTTCGATATTTCCAACCGTCCCTGTCTTCGGACGAAAATACGGCATTCTAAAACAATAGAAAATACAAAGTGTTATTATGACAGATGATTGTGGCATATACTGAAATTTATCTGATAGAATCACTATGACACCGTTCTTAAAATGAGTAACTTTGCTGCGAAATAAAGCTTTCTGCATTTTAATCGTATATTAAAAATGACACTGTTTTATGGATAATAACCCGCACGTATTAGGCACCGAACGTATTGGCAAACTATTGTTGCAGTACTCCATTCCCGCCATTATCGGTATGACGATTACTTCGCTGTACAACATTATCGACAGTATTTTCATCGGTCACGGTGTGGGGGCAATGGGTATTGCCGGGCTGGCAATCACCTTTCCGCTGATGAATCTTGTGGTAGCATTCTGTACGCTGGTGTCGGCAGGCGGTTCTACCATCTCTTCCATCCGCCTGGGACAGAAAGACCTGAACGGGGCGACCGAAGTATTGGGGAACACACTGATGCTTTGCCTGATTAACGCGTTCGTATTCGGCGGGGCTGCTTTTCTGTTTCTGGACGATATACTGAGGTTCTTCGGCGCCAGCCACGATACACTGCCTTATGCGCGGGACTTCATGCAGATTATTCTGGCAGGTACACCTATTACTTATACAATGATTGGACTGAACAACGTGATGCGCGCCACCGGCTACCCGAAGAAGGCGATGCTGACGTCAATGGTTACGGTGGTTTGCAACATCATCCTCGCTCCTATCTTTATCTTCCACTTCGATTGGGGGATACGCGGGGCGGCTACGGCAACGGTTATTTCGCAGTTCATCGGTATGGTGTGGGTAGTGAAGCATTTCCTCAACAAGGACAGTCTCATCCGTTTCCGTCCCGACTTCTGGCAACTGAAGAAGCGCATCATAAGCAGCATCTTCTCCATCGGCATGTCTCCGTTCCTGATGAATGTATGTGCGTGCGCCATCGTGATTATCGTCAATAACACGCTGCAACGCTACGGGGGCGATATGGCTATCGGGGCTTACGGCATTATCAACCGCCTGCTGACGATGTACGTGATGATTGTACTGGGGCTGACGATGGGTATGCAGCCCATCGTGGGCTACAACTTCGGTGCACTGAAGCACGACCGGGTGAAGCAGACGTTGAGGTTGGGCATCGTGACGGGCGTCTGCATCACGAGCAGCGGTTTCTTGATTTGCGAGCTGTTTCCGCACGCGGTTTCCGCCATCTTTACGAACGACGATGCGCTGATTGACATCGCCGCGCGGGGAGTACGCATCTGTGTGCTGATGTTCCCGCTGATAGGCGCACAGATTGTTATCGGTAACTTCTTCCAGAGCATCGGGAAGGCGAAGCTCAGTATCTTCCTTTCGCTCACGCGGCAACTGCTGTATCTGCTTCCGGGGCTTATCTTATTCCCCAGAATGATGGGGCTGGAGGGCATCTGGACAAGTATACCCGTAGCTGATTTCTTCGCTTTCATCACCGCCCTCACTACGCTGTTGATTTACATCCGCCGGATAGGCAGGAACGGCGAATCCTACTCTTAGCACACAGAGGCGCAGAGTTTATGAATTATGAATGGCTGCGCGATACAAGCTATTTTTCAGACGCGGATTACGCGGATGACACGGATTTCTTTTTATCTTCCTGATGGAATAACAACATAGCGCAGCATTAAAATCTGCGTCATTCGCGTTATCCGCGTCTAAAAAATCACTCGTTCTTAATACTCTTCACCGGATTCTCATTCGCAATCCTCCACGCCCTGCCCACCACGCACGCCACGATGAACAGCAGCAGGCAGACGGAAACCACCACGTACCACACAGCCGACAGTCGCACCATGTCGCGGAACTGGCTAATCCAAACCTCCCCCGCCTTGAACGAACCAACCGCCCCAAGCGCCACCGCCGGAACCGCCAGCCAAAGCACATCGCGCGAGAGCAACCGCAGAATCCCGCTCACCTCCGCCCCATTCACCTTGCGGATGGCAATCTCCTTGGAGCGCAGGCGGACTTCATCGTTCACATACCCCACAAGCCCCATCAGCAGTATGAACAGAATCGTAACGGACGCCAGCAACGTTATGTCGCGAAACACACGGACGGACTCCGAAAGCACCCGCATCTCCCTCTCCATTGAGTGGAACAACAACTTGTCCTGCGGATACGCACGCTGCACGTCCTCGTTCAGCCGCGCCAAGTTATCGTCGAAAGGCTCCTTCAGCCGGACGTGCACAAACCGGAGCGTGCCAGGCTCCCAGGTCACCAACACCGGCTCGCGGTCGTCCTGTTGAAGCGGAAAGCTGAATGTGTCCAGCACACCGACCACAGTACCCAGGTCGTTCACACGCTCGCCCACGCCGGTGCCCTCCCACTGCATCTTCTCTACAAAGGTACGGTTCACGAGCACCTGCCCGGTGCCCGACAAGCCTTGTCCTGCCGCCAGCCTCAGACCGATAAACGCCTGGTAATCCGAATCGAACGCCGTGCTGCGGGGCGAGAAGAGCCGGTTGCCTTGATTGTCCGTTATCGCGTGCGGAGAGTAGAACCCCAGTATCGTGGCATCCGACGAAGCCACAGCCTCCACATAAGGCAGTGCGGCAAGGAGACTACGCAGATTCTCGGGTTTTTCCAGCCCCTGACTGGTGTACGCCACACGCTCGGGGCGGAAACCACGGTCGCGCCCGGTGGCGTAGTTGTACTGCAAGAGCACCACCAGCATCATACCCAGTATGAACGCCGCTCCGCCGAACTGTACAAACAGCAGCACCCGTTTCCACCCGCGCCTGCCGGAGGTGTAACGCTGAAAGACCTGCGTCACCGGTATCCGCGAGAACAGCACGCCAGGCAAGCATCCGCCCAACAGGAACAGCAACGCCACTGCCGAGAGCGGCGCCCACAGATTCTCCCAGGCAAACAGCACGCTCAGCGGAACGGCCGCCAGTTCCTCCATCTTCTCACTGAAGACGTGGACTAACAGGGCTATCACAAGCAACGCCAACACTATCACCACCGCCGTCTCCACCAGGAACATGGACAGGATGTTGCGCCCCGACGCACCGCTACACTTGTGCACGCCGATGGCCTTGGCGCGCTGCGTGAGCGAAGCAACGGAGATCAGTACATAATTCAGTGTCGTGGTGAAGAGCAGCACGATGCCCAGCAGTGCCATAATCCAGACCATCTTCCTCACTCGCGAGTTCTCCAGGTGGAGGCTTCGTATGGGGGTGATGTGCACGTTCAGTTCCAGTCCGCTGTCCGCCGGGATGTGGCGGGCGATGGCGGCGGTGAGGCGTTCGTTGAGGAACGTAGCATCCGCGGGGCTGTGCAGACGGAGGTACCCGCTGTAGTTCCCACCGCTATTCCAACCGAGGCGCGCCCACGAATGGCGTTCGATGCTGGCGAAAGAGACAATAGACTCGGGGCGGGTGTCCATCGTCACGTTCAGGGGCAGGTCGGCGTAGATGCCCTTTACGAGTACCGTGACTTCCTGTCCCCAGCAGGTGTAGTTCAGTGTCTTCCCCAAGGGCGACTCGCTACCGAAGACACGCCGGGCGGCGGACCGGGAGAGGAACACAACGTCCGGGTTTGATAGTTCGCGGGGGTCGCCTTCCAGTACGTCCAGTCCCAGGGTGGCGAAGTAGAGGGTATCGGCCATTACGGTAGGGATCTTATATTTCACTGCGCCCAGGCGGTAGCTACTGCCGCCGAAGGGGAAGGTGGTGGTTGCGCTCTGCACACAGTCCGGGAACTCCTCGGCTATGGCGCCGGGGATGGAGTGGATGGTGTAAGAAGACTCGCCGCCTTTCAGTACGCCTTTCTCCAGCCAGCCGGTCTTGATGAGATAGAGGTTCTCGGGCTGGTGGTAGACGGTGTCGAAGCTCAGTTCGAAGGCGATGCGGGCGAAGAGGAAGACGGACATCAACAGTCCCAGCGCCAGGGTGATGACTTTGATGATGTTCGAGCTTCGTCCGCGAAGCAAGGTTTGCAAGGAGTAATAGATTTGCTTCATAAATAATGAAAGTTGGTTTTGATGATAATGATATTTACTTTGTATACTTAATATGTATAAATACCCTTATGATGAGAATTTAGCCGAGGAGTGAAGTAGTGGTTAGTGGTTAGTGGTTAATGATTAGTGATTAGTGATTAGTGGTTAGTGATTAGCAGTAGTATCTCTATTCTCCTCCTCCTGGGAGGAGGAGTACCCCGAAAGGGGGGAGGTGGTAGGCAGAAAGAATTCCTTAGAGTTATGATTAATAGGTATTTATTCTACCTACCACCTCCCCCTGCGGGTACTCCTCCTCCCAGGAGGAGGAGAATAGAGATACTACTGCTAATCACTAATCATTAACCACTAATCATTAATCACTAATCATTAACCACTAATCATTAACCACTAATCATTAACCACTAATCATTAACCACTAATCATTAATCATTAATCATTAATCATTAATCATTAATCACTAATCACTAATCATTAACCACTAATCACTAATCATTAATCACTCGCTCTTAATACTCTTCACCGGATTCTCATTCGCAATCCCCCACGCCTTGAGCACCACCAGCAGCACAATCAGCCCCAGCAGCACCAGCGCCAGAAGAACGAACCACACAGGCGAAGGCAACACACTATCCGCAAACAGCTCCAGCCAGATGTTGGACACATACCAGGCAAAGCCCGTACCGAGCGCCACGGCGCCAATCGCCACTTTCAGTATATCCGTCGCCAGCAGCCCGAGGATGGAACGTGCCTCAGCGCCATTCACCTTACGGATAGCTATCTCCTTGGAGCGACGCTGCGTTTCATCGTTCACATACCCCGCAAGCCCCATCAGTACGATGAAGAAGATGCAGATGGACGTCACCCAGACGGTGTTGCGGAAGCGATACACATTGCGGTAGCCCTGACGCAGCATCTCGGTATAAGTGGTGAACTCCAGTGCCGACTTCGGATACGCCTCCTTTACGAAAGCATTCAGCTGTGCCAGATTATCGTCCACAGGCTCCTTCAGACGGACGTTGTAGACATTGTTCCTGGTTTCGGAGAGGATGAAAGCCGTCAGCGTCTGCTCCGTGAAGAAGCCCATGTTGCGCACATCCTCCACAATGCCCACTACCGTGGGGTGACTGTCGAGTCCTACCCACGCCGGCTCTATAGACAGAGGTTGCCCCAAGGCCTTATCACCCCACTTCATGATGTCCACCACCTTCTGTCCGATGAGCGCCTCGCCGGTGTGCTGCGGCCATGAACCTGCCACGAGCTTCAGACCTGCCACCTGCGGAAAGTCTTTGGTGATGTTCTGGAAGTGCAGCGAACCCACAGGGTTGCCCTGCGCATCGTGCAGCCACGTGGTACTGTAATGCGACGTCAGCGAGTTGCTGTTGCGCGCCACCGACTCAACGTAAGGCTGCCGGCGGATGGCGTCTTCCACCCCCTGCGCATCGTCCACGCGCCCGCCCCCTACGGCAAACCTTTCTGTACGGAAGCCGATGCTGCGCGTCGTCAGGTCGTGGTACTGCCAGATGGTAGTAGCGAGCAGACCCAGGATAAACGCCACGCCCATGAACTGCACAAACAGCAGACCGCGCTTCCAGGAACGCTTGCTGTCGGTGTAGCGGCGGAATATCTGCGTCACGGGAATGGCGGAGAACATCCTGCCGGGCAGGATGCCTGCCACGAAGAACAGCAGCAGCACGGTGAGCGCCGGCACCCAAAGGTTGTGCCAGGTGAAGAGTTCCGCGAGGCGGACGTTCAGCAGGTCTTCTATCCCTTCGCGGAACAGGTACATCAGCGCCACGCAGGCGGCGATGGAGGTAAGCACCAGCAGACCGGTTTCCCACATAAACATGCCCAACACATGCGCCCCGTCGGCGCCGCAACACTTATGCACGCCCACTCCCTTGGCACGGCGGCCAAAGGATGCCACTGCCGCCAGCACATAGTTCATGATGGAGACAAAGAAGATGGAGAAGCCCAGTACGCCGAGGATAACCAGCCGGCGCAGGGTGTCGGGGTTGTCCAGGTAAACATCGCGCAGGGGCAGCACGCTGAACTCGGTTACGTTGTTACCGTCCTTGGGGTCGGTGTAGCGTTCCACGGATTTCTGTATGCGGTCGTTCATGGCTTCCACGTTGTCCGGGCTTTTGAGGCGGAACAGTACGTTGTAGATGTCGTTGCGCTTCCAGGTGCCGCGACCGAAGACGTGCTCCTCAACCGTGGGCAGCGATATCACGATGTTATGCGGAAAGAACGTATTGCCGGGCACATCGCGGTAGATGCCGCGCACAGTGATATCGAACATTCTGCCCACGGAGAGGATCTTTCCCACCGGGTCTTCGTCGCCGAAGAGTTCGCGCGCCTTGCCCTGCGAGAGGAAGGCGTACATGGGGGTGCCCATATCCTTGATGTCGCCGCGCAGCAGTTCGAGTCCGATGGTTTGGAAGAAGAGGGTATCGGCAAACATGGGTTGAATATCTTCCAGCTTCTTGTCGTCAATGAAAAAGTCGGGGTTGAAGAAGCTGACGGAGAGGCTGGCGGATTCCACCAGGTCGGGCATCGCCTCCCAAAGGTCGGCGGCGGCAGGGCGGAAGGTGCTGTAATCGTAGTCCTTGCCGGGAGCGCCGTCCTTTACCTGCCGGACGCGCATCAAGACTACCTGCTCCGGGTTCTTGTAGAAGCTCTCGTAACTCAGTTCGTAGGCTATCTGCGAGAAGAGCAGGATGCCTATCAGCAAACCCAGCGTCAGGGACATCAGCTTGATGAAGTTCGAGCCTCGTCCGCGAAGCAGAATTTGAAGGGTGTAATATAGTTGTCTCATTTTGAATGATGAATGATGAACTTTAGAAACTTACATTCCCTGTTGCGCTATGCTCGCCACGATGCTGCCGTCGAACAGGTGTATCGTGCGGTGGGCAAAGGAGGCGTCGTGCTTGGAGTGCGTCACCATGATAATCGTTGTGCCTTCGCGGTTGAGTTCTGTCAGCAAGTTCATCACTTCGGTACCGTTCTTGGAGTCGAGGTTACCGGTAGGCTCATCGGCAAGTATCAGCTTGGGGTTGGTGACTACCGCACGGGCTATGGCTACGCGTTGTTGCTGTCCGCCGGAGAGTTGTTGCGGGAAGTGTTTGGCGCGGTGGCTGATGTTCATGCGTTTCAGGATGTCTTCTACCATGCGGCGACGCTCGGAGGCTTTGTAGCCGAGGTACGTCAGGGGCAACTCCACGTTTTCATATACGTTCAGTTCGTCTATCAGGTTGAAGCTCTGGAACACAAAGCCCAGTTTGCCTTTGCGGACGCGGGTACGTTCCTTTTCTTTCAGGTCGCCCACTTCCTGGCCCAAGAGCTTGTAGGAGCCTTCCGATGGGTTATCCAGTAGCCCCAAGATGTTTAGCAGGGTGGACTTGCCGCAACCCGACGGTCCCATGATGGCTACAAACTCTCCCTCTTTTACGTCGAGGTTCACGTGGTTCAATGCTACTGTTTCTACTTCCGTTGTACGGAACACTTTGCTGATGTCGTTAATTTCAATCATGACGTTTTGAATTATGAATTATGAATTATAAATTTTGAATTATTGGTTATTCGCTCTTGATGCTGTTTACGGGATTCTCATTAGCTATCCGCCAGGACTTCCAGACGACGCAGGCTACGATAAGCGCCAGAACCGCCAGCGCCACCAGCACATACATCACCCAACCAAGCGGGACGTGCACGGCAAACTGATCCATCCACACACCATTTACATACCAGGAAGCAATAGCTCCGATGACAACCGCCGGCACAGCCACGTAAAGCACGTCTCTCGAAAGCAGTTCCAGAATACTCACCGTCTCCGCCCCGTTCACCTTACGTATGGCAATCTCCTTCGACCGGCGACGCACCTCATCCGCAGTGTAACCTATCAACCCCATCAACATGACGAAGAACATGGTTATCGCCGCCAGTATCGTAGCGTTGCTGAACACACGGACGGAGTTGTAACTCTCGGCAATCGCCTGCTCCACACTTGTGAAATCCACAGTCTTGTCGGGATATGCTTCTGCCACATCCTTGTTCAGCTTCTGCAGGTTTTCTGCGAACGGCTCCTTCAGGCGGACATGAATGGCATGGGCGAAACTTTTTTTGTAGCGAGCCATGAATGGCATCAACTCCGAACGGAACGATGCAATCTGAAAATCTTTCAGAAGTCCTACGACTTTAGCCACTCCACCTTCAGCATTCACCTGGCGGTTCAATACATCATCTCCCCAGCGCATCATAGATGCAAACGTTTCATTCACCACCACTTCGCCTGCCTCACGTGCCATGCGCCCTTGCTTGAAGGCCATTCCCATCATCTGAGGATAATCTTCGTTCATCCCATAGTCGCAACGGGCGGAGAAAAGCGTTTGTCCGCTTTCATTCGTAATCATGGAGCCGCTGTAGCTATCCACCGGAGTTCCGAAAGCACTCGATACGGCTTCCACGTATGGCAATCCGCGGAAGAACTGATAAGCTGCATCGCTTTCATCTCCGAATCTCATATCCGCCACTGCCATGCATTTGGGATTATATCCTATATCCTTATTCAACACATACCGGTATTGCGCCATCACCACAAGCATCAATCCGCAGATAAAAGTAACACCGGCAAACTGGATGAACAGCAACGGACGCTTCCACCCCTTCTTGCCCTCGGTGTAGCGGCGGAAGACCTGTGATACGGGTATCCGGGCAAACAAACGTCCGGGAAGCACGCCGCCCACCAGGAAGAGAGCCGTCACCACGAGCAGGGATACCCAGATACGGTCGGGCGCAAACAGCATGGAGAGACTTGCCGAAGTGGTGTCTTCAATGAAGTCGCGGAAGTTCAGCAGGATAAATGCCATCAGCACCAATGCCATCAGGATAACCATTCCGGTTTCCAGCAAGAACATGCCGAACACGGTTCCGCCGGATGCGCCACTGCACTTATGCACTCCTACCGACTTGGCGCGGTATGTCAAGGAGGAAATGGATATCAGCACATAGTTCAGGGCTGCGATAAAGAGAATGGCGAGAGCGAGAATAGACATGATATTCGTCATTCGTTTCACTTCATCATATCCGCGGTAGGTATCGCGAATAGGGGCGACGAAAGCCGTATAGCCAAACATCTTTTTGTCTTCCTCCGGACGATACTTGTCAATCATGGCGTCGATGCGTGCGTTGACCACTTCCTTATCGGCTCCCGGGCGGAAGCGGATGTATTCATGGTAGCTGTCGCCGCCGCTCCACGTGTAGCCCAACATATTACGGCTCAATATCGAGGGCATGGAAATAACGCCTTCGGGGTTCATCGTAGCATTCTCGGGCAACGTGGCGTAAGTACCTTTCACGGTCAGTTCTATCTGCTTGTCATAGTAGATGACTTTTCCTATCGGGTTTTCACCGCCAAACATCTTCTTAGCCATCCGGTCGCTCAGGAAGATAACGTCCTTCTGCATCAAGTCCTTCACCGGATTGCCGCTCAGTACTTCGATTCCCATAGTCTGGAAGAAGAGAGAGTCTGCCGCCACCATTCTTTCATTGAAGCGGACGCTGCCATTGTAAAGCGGACTTGGGAGGTGAGCGAGGATACTGACAGCCGCCTCTACTTCTTTAGGGAAGTTCTCGAGGATGGCGCCTGCCACGGGGCCACTGTTTTGTTGCTGTGGCGGATATGCCTCGCCTCTCACACTGAAGACAGAGAAAATCTGGTAGAGATTGTCATAGTCTTTGTAGCACTTGTCGAAGCTCTGTTCGTAGGCTACGCGTGCAAATAGCAAAATGCTCATTGTCAGACCTAATCCAATGGAGATGACCTTGATGATATTCAGGCCGCGTCCCCGCAACAAAGTTCGAATTACATAATAAATCTGTTTCATATCATTGTATGTTTTATAGTTTCTCTGGTATTATTGTTTCTTATTGCTATATACATTTATAGCTTCTCGCATATATAAATGCAGAAAGCGTGCCAAAGGCATGAAAGTACTTATTATCAGCAGATTAGCTTTTAAGAGGAATGGTGTAGGTGTCTAATAATTAGACAGTGCCGTCCAGAAATTAGACAGTGCTTGAACACAGAGGAGGGAGAAGTTTTGAATTTTGAATTATGAATTATGAATTATGAATTATTGAACACAAGAGGCACGGAGATACAGAGTTTACCTTTCTTTAACCTGCATTATTCATAGCGGCAAATACATTCATTCGTCCCGTGGGACGAATTTTTTCATCCCACGGGACGGTTTCATTCGTCTCACGGGATGAAATTTTTCGTCTCACGAGACGGATTCATTCGTCTCACGAGATGAAATTTCTCGTCCCA
>QMCD01000470.1_pt1 | contig 28409 bp, 20 predicted proteins | sample 1821841 | NCBI WGS metagenome assembly QMCD01 (sample SAMN01991225, study PRJNA193472) | Termite gut metagenome, whole genome shotgun sequencing project. | isolation source: worker | host: Macrotermes natalensis | reverse complement strand
ATCCCTTTATTCATCGGCGTTTGAATAGGTGAGGGTAAGCGTGAGGGTAGAGTGAGGGTAGAAGTTACCCTCACTCTGTTTTTTGCATACAATTCAGTTGTAATACGCTGATATACAGCGTTTAAACGAGATATATACGGTTCTCGAACGGGATATATGCGGTGCGTGAACCATATATATATCGTGCGTAAACCACATATATATGGTGTAAGTATCATCTATATGCGGTGCAAACACATGCCGGTTGTTGCGTTTTTTCTCCATCCCTGAGGTGTAAGTATCATCTATATGCGGTGCAAACACATGTTTTATCCTGTATTATTTATACTTCAGGAGTTAACGTATGAATCATGCAGACCCTATCACACACTATCTGCTCCGTTCAAGTCCGTACCAACTCCGTACCAAAGTCGTATAAGGGTACCTTTATACGGAGCGGGTACGGAGTTGGTAATGCTTTGACACGGCCCTGGTACGGAGCAGACACGATTTTAGTATGGTTTTAGTACGGCGATAACTCCTTTAACTCCTGCAATATGAATAATACAGGTTATAAAGATTGATAAAGAACTGTAATTTTTAAGGTTATTTATTTTATAAAGGCGTAAGAATAAACAAAAAATGCAAAAACCTTTTTGCTAATAAGGCTAAACGTATTCGCAATCAAAAATTATATATACATTTGTGGTATAAAACATTTATCGACTATGATGAAACACTATAAGTACATAATATGTATATCAGTAGCGGTGCTGGTACTGGTAACCGGACTACTTATTTATTGGGTCTATGAGAGCGGAGCGGAAAATCGGAGGAAAAGTAAGCAGAAAGCTGAAATGCTGCTGAAAGATGCGGCGGAATTCTGGGTGAATCGGGAATTTGATAAGCTCGGTATGCCATATTCGTTTGGAGGAAGGGAAGAATCGCAGGGTACTAAACGTCGTATGGTAACAGCAGCAGGAGAGACTATAGTAGAAGTTGATTCCGTGAAAGAACTAAAGCGATTGTTGCCTTCGAGGATATTAGGTCTGAAATCTAAATACCTGCTTTTGATGAATACTCCTTCTATATATTCTTTGAATGAATTATGGCAGGGAAATCGGAATAATGTACAACCACATTATTATACTGCTCTTGAATTATTTTCCGAACAGCCGGGCGATAAAAAGAAAGAGAGAATTGTTGTAGGTGACTCAACACTTCTGACTGATATGAATAAGTTGGGAGAGTACTATCTTGATGATATGTATTTTTTCAGGTTGGTAACTTATATAGCTTTCCCATCAGTATGGCAATGCGCTGATTGGAGCGAGACCGGAATAGTGGTATGCTTAGTAATAATTGTAGTTTGTTTATTAGCAATTATTCTCCTTATTTTGTATCACATTTTATATCACCGGAAGGTGAGGGAGAGTACAAAGCCTTGTGTTTGCGGTAACACTGTTTTGTGCATTGATAAAGACAAATATCAGATATGTGATATAGTATTTGACGAAATAGGAAGAACGCTTACTTTTGGAGGAAAGAAAGTGATAAATTGTCCGCTTCAACCTTACAAATTACTTTGTGCATTTATTCATGCTGAGAATCATTTTTTGTCAAACGACCGGATTATAGAGATTTGTGGTTGGACTTCGGGAGAGGACGGTATTGGTGATAGAAGAAGAATGGCTATAAGTTCGCTAAGGAAACTGCTTGATAGTAAAAACTCTCATGTGAATTTAGAATCCGGTAAAAACGAGAAAGAAGAGATGGGTTTTTACTTGGTTATTAAATGAATGATGATACTTGTTATTGCATAAAAAGGGGCGTAAAGTTTTTCTTACGCCCCTTTTTTACTCCATAAAATGGATTTTGAATCTATGTATTCCTTACATTTGCCTCCGTGATAAATATTTTGTGAAACACATTGAATTAAATGAAAAACAACATGAAAAAGATTCTGGTATTTGTAATTGTTGTAGCTCTTGCTACAGGAGGGTATGTTTATAAAAAGCAGTCATTGGCGAAAATGTCCTCCGTTTTTTTATTGGAAAATATAGAAGCATTGGCAGTTCCTGAAACAAGTACTGGATTTTGTTTGGGAATAGGCTCTATTGATTGTCCATTAAACCATATTAAAGTATATACTTATGATGTCCTATATAGCATACACTATTAATACCATATTTTTCTCCCTACTCATTTCTTGTACTCCACCAAAAACAACTACTTCCGGCAAAGAAGTGTACACTGATTTCCCGCAGGAACAAGAATTGAAAGCGAAACCGGTTTTATTGGATACGATCTTATTTCGCTATCCTTTCCGGTTACATGTAGAAGATAACAAAGCCGTGGTGCTTGATTTGCATGGAACAGATTATTTTTTTCATGCCTTCAGTTACCCTGTTTTCCATTACCTATCCTCTTTCGGGAGGCGTGGCGATGCACCACAGAATATGCTTTCTGCCGAAAATTTTCGATGGAATGGGGCTTTTTTGTGGACTTTAGATGCTAATAAGTCAGAATTAACAAAGTTTGGGTTTGCTTTATCCGGTGATTCATTGCTTCGTGAGGAAGCGGTGGATCTGGATAAAGATATTCTCCGGGCGCTGGATTTTGTGATGTGTGATGATTCCACTTTCATTATTCCTGATTATTCGGGCAATAGTCGTTTTTGCAGGGTAGATAGGTCTGGAAAATTATTGCATAAGTTCGGCTCTATTCCTTCTGTTAATGAGGATGCTTTGCAAAATGCCCGCCCTGCTTTGGCGCAGGCGTGGCGTAGTTTTATAGATTACAATCCGCGCAATGGAGTACTTGCCGCCGTTACCCAGTTAGGAGAAGTGCTTGAAATTTATAATTTGAAAGACAGTACGCACATTGTGCGTATCGGCCCGCATGGTGAACCGGAATTCCGGATATCCGAAGGTTATGGCATACCGACCGGTATTATGGGATTTAGCGATGTACAAGTGACAGATAAAGCAATATATGCAGTCTTTCACGGGCGTTCATTCAAAGATATAGCACGAGATGCACAAAATGGTGCTCATAATCCGGATGGCGGACAATATATTTATGTGTTTAGCTTGACAGGCAAACCACTCAAAAAATATGTGTTAGATCATTATATCTATGGCATATCAGTGGATGAACAGCGAGGAGTGATTACAGCTACAGATGTGAATATAGACGAACCTATAATCGAGTATAGTTTAAATTAATTCTTTAAGATGAGAAAATATTTATTTATTTGTTTGTTTACTTATTTAGTCTTCACGATTTTTGTTCAATGCACTTCTTCTTCGGGAAGCAAGGACAAAGATTTACTTGAAGATGCAAGGGCGATTGAGTTCGGAAAATTGGAAAAAGAGAAAACTTCCATGCTCCATGAACTTACTTTTATCAAATTGGAAACCAATGATGATTGCTTGATAAAACAGATCAATCAAATACAAGTTTTCGATAATCATATCTATGTGTTGGATGTTCGTGGATTATATACGTTTGATATGGAAGGAAAGTATGTGAGGGGACTAATAGCATCGGGCGATGGCCCCGGAGAATTTCTCTCTCCATTTAGCTTTTGGATAGATAGAAGCGGTTTCATCTTTATTTTGGATAGGCAATTGAATCGACTGCTTAAATATGATATATCCAATTTGATATTTGTTGAATCCATAATGATGCCTTTCATGAGCCCAATATCCTTTGCGAAAATGCCTGATACGGAGTTGTTTATCTATTACTATCCTATACGTTCCATAGCAGGGAGCGCATCAAGACAAATAATAATTGCAGATAAACAAGGTGTAGTACACACCGAATTGTTAGAAGGAGACGCTTCAGGCAAAATCTTACATGGAGGTTGTTCTAATTTCTATACGGAAGATAGCATGTTACGTTTCTATCCTTATTTTTCGAATCGGATTTATACAATAAGTGCGGATACTTTACAGAACACATATTCGTTATACTTTAAGGAGAATACTTTTCCTGATTCCAACGTTTTTCTAAAATACGATAGTTCCAGAGATCTTATGAAAGAGCTTCTTTCCGGAGATCATCAATGGATTCGACTGATGTACGTTTATGAAACTGATAAAAGTGTAGTTGTGAAATATTACATAAAAAGGGATCGATATGTAGGAGTTTGGGATAAAAGTTCGGGTAAAACAATTAATTTCAAGTGCGACCAAGTTATTGACGACATGGGGCTTGGAGGAAAATTCCCTTTGCCTATTGGTGTTTATGGGGATCAGATTATTGGGGTTATGCATCCATCTGATTTAGACAGAACACAAATAAAGGATCCGGTTTTAGACAGGTTAATGAAAACAGTGGAAGATAGTGATAATCCGGTTTTGGCTATTTATCAATTTAAAGAACAAGTATAATTATAGAATAAAGATGAAGAATAATTTAGTATTGATAATTTTGTTATCTATCATATTTGTAGCTTGTGAACAACCCTCCGTCAGCATTGATACATTTGATGAAGTATGCGAGATTGTAGCCTATGATAGTATCTATTCAGATGAAGATGTGTTAGATATAATAACTCATATTGGAATTCACAATGATATACTAATCGCAAAGTACATGCGTGATGAGTATAATTTCTCATTTATTGATGCCACAAACGGAAAATTATTAAAAAGGTGGGGAAAAGTAGGTGAAGGACCAGGTGAATTTATTGATTTTGGGGGTGACTTTTTCATACAAGATTCTTGTTTTGTTTTTGTTGAACGAAATAAGCAGATGATAAATAGTGTGTCATTAACAGATATATTAGGAGATAGTAGTACTATAAATGTTGTAAAAGAACCTTATCCGTATACGGTGGATTTTCGCCCATTTCGCTTTCGTTTTTTAGATAATCAGACGATAGCTACTGGTTCATTTAAGGAAGGACGTTTTGGGATTTTGGATTCGAATAATAATATTGTTGGTTGCTATTTTGATTATCCTTTTGCTTATGATGAAATTAATGGAATATATAGAGGTGCTACTTTTCAGGGCGAAATAATGACAAATAATAAGCAGGGCAAATTTGTTATCTCAACATTTGCTTCTGATATTTTTGAGATATATCAGGTCTCAGATAGTGGAGTATATAAGAAATTTGTAACCCCATATAAAAATGCACCACTGATATGCCAAAGACGTGGACGTTATGCTATTGATTATGATAAGAGTATCGCCGGGCTAATGAAAATGGCAGTTTCAGATGATTTGATATGTTTTACCTATTCCTCATTGAACTATACGGAGGCAGCGGCAATGGATAAGGTGTCAAGAGAAATACTTTGTTTTAATTGGGAAGGCGAGAAAGTGAAGAAGTATATCTTACCATTTCCTATTGGCAATTTCTGTATTGACGAACATTATATTTATGGGATTCGATATTTCGATGATAAAACAGTTATTTATCGTTTTGATTTATATTCATAGATGAGCAGATATGGATTAAATCGCATAGATACTCCCAAAGTATAATAGCTACAGATGTAAAGATAGACGAACCTGTGATTGTGTATAGTTTAAATTAGTTCTTTAAAGTGATGATATGGGGAAAGTAATTCCTTTTTTACTTATTTTGTTACTTTTATCCGGATGTAATAAAATGAGAAGGGTGGAACGGCAATTGGTGTTAGATACATTGATTACAGAGTTAAGTGATTCAAGCTTATTTAGTAACAATGTATCCTGCATAATTTGCGTATCAGGTGATATTTGCTTCGCAGATTATTTAGCAGGGAATATAGTCGTATTGGATGAAAATCTACGTTTGCGGTGCAAAGTAGGAAAGCGTGGAGAAGGGCCTGGTGAAGTAATTGGTGTAGTTCATTTTGTCCGGGATAAATTAGATTTTCATTTGTTAGATGAAGGAAGCCGTTCTATAAAGAAGTATTCTTTGTCGGGCGAACATTTATCGACGGTAAAGATTCCACGTGATATATCGTATGCTCCATGGGGTCGATTCTTATATTTGGATTCACTGTTTTATCTGCCTAATATAAAGGGAACTGCTGTTTCTGTTATAGGCAATGATGGTCAATTCATTAAAAGGTTTGGTACAGACTCCGAAGAAGTAGGTGGGAGGATATTATTATCTGGTGGAAAGTCTGGCTTATTGGCAATAGGGGTTGCTTCTCCTACTATAGAAAAATACACCATAGACGGAACTTTGCAAGAAAGCTTGGATTATGGTAATTTTCCGATGGTGAAAGATATAACGAAAGATAGTCATAATTCCGGAAATTCTTTTATGGCAATAGTGAACGATGCTTGTTTGGCGAATGAAAGATTGTATGTTTTGATTAGAAGTCAAGTTCTATGTTTTTCTTTAGATAGAGATATACAACTGGAAAGCATCTATCTTTTACCTCATAATTTCTATAGTTCCATTGCTGTGTGGGAGGGAAATTTATATGGTTTTAATTATCAGGACAGTTCTATTGAGAGATTTTTACTCTAATGGAAGGATGTTCATCAGTAATACTATAATAAAAATGAAGAGTAATTTAGTAGGTATATTGCTGTTATTTTCGGCATGTAGTGGTTTTGAACAATCTTCACCTTCATCGGATTTTAAGAAAACGATAACTCTGAATGTTATTGATTCGATAGATTTGGAAGAGTTGAATATATTAAATCCTTATTCAATTAGCTTCAAGGATAGTTTTCTGGTTTTTACCACACCCAGGGGGAAAAGGGAATTGCAATTTCTGAATTTACGCTCAATGTCTGTCCATACTCGTAATGTAATAGGTCAAGGTGTAGATGAAATGCCGCAATATTCTGTCGTAAGAACTAATATTCCATATTCTTTTCGTTTTTCAGATTATCGTAAAGGGAGAATTTATGAAATGGACCTGAAGAACTTGAAAACGGATTCTACCGCTAAACACTCTTTGGTACGCGAGCTGCCTGTTGAAGAAGACGAACTTTTTCTTCGCCTTTTCGAGACTGAAAATTATATTTATGCTATTGGATTACTTAAAGAAGGGCGGATATTCTCTTTTGACAAACAGACATCTACGGTGAGAAGAGATGCTGACTATCCTACGGATGAGAATGTGAATAAATTGGGTCAAAAGCATAAAGGGACTTTATTCAATAGCACGCTAATGGTAGGTGATGCTAAACATTTAGTGGCAAGTTGTTTTGGGTTGATTGATTTTTATGAGATTTTGCCAGGTGGTGGTTTGGTATTAAAACGAAAGCATCATTATTTCTTTCCGAAGTTTACTTCTCAAGAGTATGGTGTAATTATTTCTTTTGAACGTGATAATATGTTTGGTTTCACTGGGATAGATTCGGATGAACGTTTTGTGTATTTATTGTATTCAGGGAAAAGTATTAGAGACGCAGGAGAAAATGCTTTAAATTGCTCAGATCTATTTATTTATGATTGGGAGGGTAATCCTATAGAACACTTCTTGCTTTCAAAGCCTTTGTATGGTTTTAGTCTTTGTGGCAACCTTTTGTATGGATTAAGTCGGGTAGATACTCCCAAAGTATATGTTTATTCTTTAAGATGACTAATATATGAGGTATTTAGCCGGATACTAAATGCTTGTTATTGCTTCAGAAAGGAGTGTGAGGTTTTTTTATGCCATGTTTACTCTATAAAATGAGTTTTTAAGTATTTTATCTTTTAAAAATATAATGGATTATGAAGAAAGTACTATTATTGTTACTGATCCCTTTCTTTTGTGGGTGTGCAAATAAATCCGGGGCAGAAAAAACACAGAACAAACGTAATAATATTATTAGCGTTCGTGGTGAAACGAAAGAAATTCCAATTGATGATGTTTTAATTGGATCTATAGCAAGACTATTTTTAATGGATAATTATTTAATTATCGTTGATCATACGTCATCGGATAAACTTATACATATATTTACTAAAAATGATTTTAGCTATTTAACCAGTATTGCTGATGTTGGGCAAGGGCCGGGTGAAATCACAGTCATGGGGCACATTGGCATAAATGAAGCATGTCGGAAGTTCTATGTCTCTGACCATGGTAAACAAAAAATATTCAGTTATGATATTGATAGTGTTCTGATTAATCCATATTATATGCCGGAAGTGAAAACAGAAATGAATATGATTCAATTTCCGGATAAGTATGAGTATATGAGTGATACATTATCTGTGGCGATATTGATAGAGCCTACCAGTGTTTCTACATTTAATCAATCTTTAGCGAAATGGAATATAAACTCAGGTATATTTGAACCTATGAAGTACCAACATCCTGATATTGAAAAGAAAAGAATAAATTTTGCCGCATCTATTAAGCATAACATGTATGTGGAATGTTATCACTATTATGATTTAATGACTATTTGTAGTTTAGAAGGGGATCTAAAGTATAATATATATGGACCTGCTTGGAATAAAAAAGTAACAAACCGTATTCTTTATTACAATGGAGTGAGATTTTGCGGTGACAAAATAGTGGCGTCCTATTCGGGTGGAGCTAATTTTACAGATGAAAAATATCCGACAAAATTTGAGGTTTTTGATATAGATGGAAATTACTTGTGTACTTTAGAAACTGGGTATAAGATCGTGGATTTTTGTTATGATGAAGATTATGATAGAATTATAATGAATTTGAATGATGAAATACAATTTGCTTATTTGGATTTGAAAGATGTGAAATTGTAGGTGTTTAGCCTGTGCCAAATGCTTGTTATTGCTTCAGAAAGGGGCGTGAGGTTTTTCTCACACCATTTTTTACTCCATAAAGTGAGTTTTGAGTTCATGTATTTCCTACATTTGCTTTCGTAATTATAATATTGGTGAATCGGAATTGCGGATATCCGAAGGTTATGGCATACCGACCGATATTATGGGATTTTTGAGAATAATATAATTTAAAGGAACAGGCGGTGAGCATTTTTGACCAGTTGTGTACCGCCTGCTCCATAACCCACTAAAAAAAGGAGGTCTTGGCAAAGATACACATTTGGTTGTAAAGGGCAATGCGTTTGCTTATTCGTTGAAATGATAGATACGGAAATACTAAGAGAATTTAAATTTTAAATAAGAAAGAATATGAAAAATTTTATTAAGATCACTTTTGTTGCAGCATTTACGGTTATTGCAGGATATAGTGTTTATACTAGTCAGAAAACAGAGACAATCGCAGATTTGACATTGGCTAATGTGGAGGCTTTGGCTGGTGGAGAATGGGGAACTGGATTTAATTGCCGATGGAGTGCTGATTACAATATTTGTAATGGTCGTGGTGATCAATTAGGATGTCCATGTGGCTCTGAGAAATGGTAATATAAGTAGTATAGGCTGACTTAAGAGTTTTATATAAACTTTTCTGTCAGCCTTTTTATAAAGGATGTTTATTATGAAGAACTGTTTTTGTGTTTTATTTGCTGTATTTTTTTTAAATGCATGTACTTCTCAGAGAAAGCAAGAGAAAGATCTGTACGCAATTCGAACTACTGATGATTATCTTACTTTCCCTATTGACGTAAATACTCGTTTGCCCAAATTTATTCTATGGACTTTTGAAGAAAATGGTAAAGGGTATTTGGCTTTTCCTAACATGTCTAAGGAAATCTTATTTTATGATATAAGCTCAATGGATTTGGTAAAGAAGGTTGAGTTTGATGCAGAAGGTAATAATGGCGTAGGATCAGTCTATGGCTTTCAGATAAAAGACTTTAATAATATATATATAGCAAGTCCAATGTTACCGATAATTTATGTAGCAGATACTACAGGTAGAGTAAAGTCAAAGATAGAATATGAAGAAGCGGATGATGGTACTATGTTAGCTCCTGCTTTGGTGCACACAATAACATATTCCCCTATGTATTTTATTGGTGATAGCTTATATATACCTCAAACAAGGAGTTATCAATTGAAGGGTAATAGTCCGTATGGAGTGATGATTGACCTGAAAACAAATCATAAGACAGTGACTCCTTTAAAATTTCAATGTGTAGTAAAAGATGAAGAAATACCAAGATCCACTGGAGGGGGTAAAGTGAGTGTTTGTTATAATGGTGGAAGTTTTATTTATTCTTCTGAAGTTAGCGATTCTATTTATGAATTATCGCGTGATTTCTCGGATGTAAAGTCATTTTTAGCTAAGAGTCGATATTTAAAGTCACCTAAAGTTGAAGTTTTGTCTTCGGATGTAGATGTGGAAATGTTGTTGAAACGTAAATGTGAATTACCTGCTTATGGTAATTTGATTTATGACAAGTATAGAAATGTTTATTATCGTTTTGTTTTTCCGGAAGTTGAACTTGATAAGGAAAGAAGTTATTTAGATATTTATCATAATGGAAGAAAACAGTTTTCTATTATGGTATTGGATAAGGATTTTCAGGTGGTAGGTGAAACCTTGTTTCCTGAATATTCTTACAATGCAAATATCTTTTTTATACGGGAAGATGGTCTCTATATTAGTGTTAGCCATTTTAAACGCCCCGATTTTGATGAAAACCTATTGCGATTTCAGAAGTTTGAATTAACAAAAATGAATATATGAGAAAATGTATAATAATGCTTTTATTGATATCTGTTTTTTCATGTAGAGAGAATCCAAATGTAAGAATTTCGCATTTGATAGAGGAATGGATGGGGAAAAGTATAATATTTCCTTCAGAATTAGTGTTTATGTCTGTGGAAGGTAATCTTTCTTCTCCGCTAAATACTTCTTGGGACTATGCAATAATATCATATGTTGATAGTGTATCCTGTCTTAATTGTACATTGCAATTAGATACCTGGAAAGATTTGATAAATAGAAAAGATAGTATTTTTGAAAAAAATATTGAGGTGTTATTCTTTATGCATCCTAATAATAAACAAGAATTGATAGACTTGTTAAAGATACATCAGTTTAATCACCCTGTATGTATTGATATGGAGAATCGTTTTTCTAGAATAAATGGACTTTCAAAAGAGACGATGTTTCAGACCTTTTTAGTTGATAGTACGAAGAGGGTATTAGCAATAGGTAATCCTGTGCATAATTCTAAAATAAAAGAATTATATACGAAGATAATTAAGGGAGAAAAATTGGGATATGAAAACAAAAATGATACATTCAATACAGAAGTTAGCATAAAAGATACTTTAATAACATTTGGCGATTTTGTCTGGGAGAAAGAGCAAAAAGCGACTTTCACTTTAAAGAATACCGGAAATAATCCTTTGGTAATAGAAGACGTGACTACTTCCTGCGGTTGTACTTCTATAGAATATTCTAAAGAGCCTGTCCGCCCCGGTAAAGAAATAAAGCTGGAGGTGACTTATAAAGCGGATCATCCTGAGTATTTCAACAAAACGATAACCGTATATTGTAATGTAGAATCTTCCCCAATAGTGTTGACCATCACCGGAGATGCCAAGTAGTAATACTCCGCCTGAAGTGTATATGAAGGAACAAAAACAAATATCAAAGTGGTTGAATAGAATCATGAATCTGTTTTTCTATTTGTGTCTGCTTGTTGTGATATATATCGTATTACAGGTGTTTGTTGTGACTTCTTTCAGGATACCATCCGACTCCATGAGTCCGTCTTTGCTTCCGGGCGATTGTATTCTGGTGGACAAATGCTCCAATGGTGCACGGCTATTTAATGTAATGGCGGCTTTGGATGGCGAAGATGTTGCCATTCATCGCATGCCGGGATGGAGAGACTATAAGCGCGATGATGTTCTGGTTTTTAACTTTCCCTATCAGCCGAAACGTTGGGACAGCATTTCGTTGGATGTGATGAAATATTACGTGAAGCGTTGCATAGCCTTGCCCGGTGATACTCTTGAAATACAAAACGGTCATTATAAAATCAGGGGCTTCAATGGAACGGTTGGTAACATTTGGTTTCAAGATCAAATCGCACACTTGCCTGATAGCGGAGCACCCGGAGTAGAGATGTACACGTACCCCTGGAATAAAGAACTTGGCTGGACGATTAAAGATTTCGGGCCTCTGTTTGTACCTGCTAAGGGGGATCGTGTGAAGATGGACAGCGTGTCGTGGTCGCTTTACAAGCAACTGATAGGCTGGGAACAGAAACAGCGTCTGCTCATTGACAAGGATGGCACAGTGTCACTTGGAGACAGCGCAATACATACTTATCGCTTTATGGAGAACTATTATTTTGTAGGCGGTGACAATGGCTTAAACTCTCAAGACTCTCGTTATTGGGGATTGCTACCCGAACCTTATATTGTGGGCAGGGCGGTTTTGATTTGGAAATCAGTAGACGGAATAAGCGATAAACTGCGCTGGGATAGGGTTTTAAAAAAGATAAAATGAGAATATGAAATCTATATTGTTATATACATTGATCGGTTGCTGCCTGTTGGCTTGTTCTTCCGTTTCAGATAGTCAGTTGGAGCAAGCCTTACAGCTTTCAGGAGAGAACAGACCTCAGCTGGAAGCCGTGTTGGACTTTTATAAAAACGACTCGCTAAAGTTAAAAGCCGCTTGCTATTTAATCAAGAACATGCCTTACCATTATTCGGTAGATGAATATTACCGCTCTCCCGATGGGCAAAAATACAGACCGGACATTGCGGTTTTTAAAGATAAAGAAGAGATGGAGCGGCATTGTGATTCGTTGGCTCGCAGAGGCTATCGCACAGAACGTCATAAGGTATTTGATCTCGTTTCCCTTGACAGTGCGTACCTTGTGGACAATATCGAATTGGCATTTTCTGTTTGGCAGAAACCTTGGGCGAAAAATATATCCTTTGATGACTTTTGCGGATATATACTGCCATATAGAGCGCAAACAGAGAAGGCGTCTTTGCTTCGGAGAAAACTGATGGAACGGTTCATGCCTATGTTGGATTCTGCACGGGTATCTACGCCGCTCGAAGCTTGTATTTTGCTGAACGAGCGGCTGAAAGAAATAGTAAGATACCAAGATACAGGACTACCTTTCTATCCAACTATTGATGAAACCTATCGTGCGGGTATCGGCCTGTGCGAGGGAATATGTAACCTCGGGGCATTTGTTATGCGTGCCGTTGGCATTCCTGTAGCGATAGAATTCACTCTTTGGAGCAAAATGGATTTGGGACATAACTGGTGCGCTGTATTGAGTGATGGGCGTTTCTATAGTTTCGGCCCGGGTGAGGAACAGCCGGGCGCACATGCCGAACGGCTTATCGAAAAATATTATTTAAAACCCGCTAAGGTTTACCGTCTCAGCTTTGAATTGAAACAGCGTGAGAACGGAGAGATGGAGGATGACGGATATACGACATTCCTCAAAAGCCCGTTTCTGCATGATGTGACAAACGAGTATTTGGGCAAAACTGTCAGCTTTGAAATTCAGGCGGAAACTACCGGAGATGTTTCAAGCGGGAAATATGGTCGGAACGTCTACCTGTGTATATATAACTTCTATAAATGGCAACCTCTTGCTATGGGCGTTTGTTCCGATGACGGTATGTGCGTGTTTGACAATGTGGTGGGAGATAACATCTTTATGGTAGCCGATTGCCCCGACGGACAAAACCTGAGATATATTTCCGATCCCTTTTACGTGGGTGCAGAGGGTAAAATACGTTCACTCATTCCGCAAATGCAACAAAGGCAAGCGGCGGTTTTGAAAAAACGAAAGGATAAGATGGAGGTAAGTCACACTTTGTTTTATTGGGATGTCATGGAAAAACGATTCACGCCATTGCCCTGTAAAGAAGCTACTGATTCCACTCAGGTGTATGACCAAATTCCAAGCGGTGCACTGTTATGGTTTACTATTCCCGAGCGCATATATAATCAGCGTATATTTTTTATAGAGAACGACAGTATAAGAGAATATTAACTTGTAAAATCCCGGAGTTTCATAGATGAAAGGAATCATAACGACACACAGTATCCGGAGGATAATGACATACATGGCTGTGACATTGCAGTTTGCCGCCGTATGTATGTTGCTTAGTCTGGTATGCGTTGATAACTTGGAATTTCTTTCAGGTGAAACTATCGGGCAGTGGATCTGGTTTGACAAAGCGGCGATATGGGCATCGTCTTGTATCCTGTTGTCTTTTTTGTTTATAAGAGAAAGGCGGCCGCTTTCATTCTCTTTTGCCGTTTCATGGGGATTAATTCTGTTTGGTGGTATTGAGGCTGTTTATGGTTTGCGACAACTATACGGTTTTGCAGCTTCCGGTCATTCGTTGTATGCTTTGACAGGTTCTTTCTTTAATCCCGGTCCTTATTCCGGCTATCTGGCAATGGTGCTTCCTGTTTGTTTGCATCAGTGGTTGGTATGCAAAAAGAGGAAGGAGCAGGACGGACGCTTTATTTACAGTATAAAATATACAGTTGCCGGTGGTGTAATGTTATTAATACTTTGTGTTCTTCCTGCCGGTATGAGCCGTTCCGCCTGGTTGGCGGCAGGTATTTCATGTTTGTGGGTATATGCTTGTTATATGGATTGGAACAGTCGGTTTAAGAAAATGTGGCATTCATATAAGTGGCGAATAATAACAGCGGTAACAAGTTGTTTGTGTGTTTTGTTGTTGGCCGGTTACCTGCTTTTCTCCTTGAAACCGGATTCCGCGAGGGGGCGTTTGTTTATGTGGAAGATTGCTTGCAGTACCATTGAAGAGAAATTCCTGCAAGGGCATGGTATTGGTAATTTTGCCGCCGCTTACGGTGATGCCCAGGAAACTTATTTTGCAGCAGGCGGTTACGAACCATGGGAAGAACGTGTTGCCGGTAGCCCCGAATATGCTTTTAATGAATACTTGCAGGTTGCGGTGGAATTGGGTGTTCCTGTAACCCTCTTTCTTTTATCGGTTATTATTACCGGCTTATATATAGGTATAAGAAAAAAACGATACGGCATTTGCGGCGCTCTTCTTTCTTTGATGGTATTCTCTTTTTCTTCTTATCCTCTGCAATTACCGGTATTTGTTGTCACATCTACTATTTTATTTTTTGCTTGTATATTGGGAAATAGTCGTTGGCTGTGGTTACTTATCGCCGTATTTACAGGCATAACAGGCGGGTTACGTTTACAAAGTGATTTGCGTACCGGACAAGCTTGTCGTGAATGGACGAATGCGAAAGTATTATATAATATGGGTGCATACGAATCCGCGGAAGAAGAATACCATCACCTTTATCCCATATTGAAAAACCGTGCTGCTTTTTTGTTTGAATATGGTCATTGCCTGCACAAACAAGAAAAGTTTGAAGTATCCAATCGCATATTGAGAGAAGCCTTGAACCGTAGTAACGACCCGATGATACTGAATATTATCGGTAAGAACTGTCAGCAAACAGGTGATTACAACGCTGCTGAAAGTTGGTTCATTCGTTCCACTCATCGCCTGCCGGGTAGGCTTTACCCTTATTATCTTTTAGCGAAGCTTTATGCGGCACCGGATTTTCACCTGCCGGACAAACGAAAAAAGCTGGAAAGTATGATAAAACTTGTCCTGACGAAAGAACCGAAAGTAAACTCCACGGCTGTGCAAGAGATGAAGGAAGAAATATTGTCTATATCAAAGGATTCCGATAATGATTAATTTTATCCTTCGAATGGAGAAAATGCTATTCCATTGTCCACCTGTTTATATGGGTGTAAAACGATACTTCTCTGATAATTAAATAAATAACTATTAAATAAATACCTTATTTTGTCCATATACTTATGGTGGTTTATAATGAGAAAGTAACTAACTTTGCATCCATCAATAATTAATTCGCGTAACTGAATGTAAACTGAAAAACTAAATAAAGATGATAAAGACACAGAATTACCGGTATTTGCTCTGGTTGGCACTGTTTATGTTGGCGGCATGCTCCGATGTGAAAAAAGAAGATGATTCCGACGAAGGAGTATCAACCGTATTGCCGGAAGAAAAGAATGAAGTGACCGTGATGACTTTAAAGCGGCAATCATTTAATCACGAATTGGTGAGTAATGGAAAGGTTGTGGCGGGCGGTATGGCGGATTTACGCTTTGAAACCTCGGGAATTGTTGCGCAGATTTATGTGAAGAATGGCGACCGGGTACAAAAAGGACAGAAGTTGGCCGAATTGGATAAATTCCGTTTGATGAATAAGACCGCTCAGGCTAAAGATGCCTTGGAGAAGGCAAAGCTGGAATTGCAGGATGTATTGATAGGGCAGGGTTATGCGGCTGATGACACCACTAAAATTCCTGATGATATCATACAACTGGCAAAAGTGAAGAGCGGCTACGATCAAACCCTTTCCCAGTACGAACTGGCTAAATATGAAGAAGAACATGCCACGCTGGTTGCTCCTTTTGACGGAGTGGTGGCTAATCTTTTCTCCAAACCTTATAATGCGGCGAATACCTCTGAAGCCTTTTGTACAGTGATTGGCGCACAAGGCATGGAAGCGGACTTCACGGTGCTGGAGAATGAACTTCCTCTTATCAAAAACGGAGATAAGGTAGTAGTCACTCCTTATTCGGAATCTTCTGCAAAGTATGAAGGACGTATTACAGAAATCAATCCGCTGGTAGACGATAAAGGAATGGTACGGGTGAAAGCCTTGGTAAACGGGCAAGGAAAATTGTTCAATGGCATGAATATCCGTGTTTACGTACATCGCTCGCTTGCCGGACAGTTGGTTATCCCGAAAAGCGCTTTAGTGCTACGTTCAGGCAAACAGGTTGTTTTCACCTTGGAAGAAGGAAGGGCAATGTGGAATTATGTGAATACGGGACTGGAAAACGCCGAAGATTATACGCTGGTTGAGGATGCAACCCCCAATGGCGGACTGAAAGAAGGAGATGTGATTATAGTGACCGGCAATGTGAACCTGGCTCACGAAGCTCCGGTGAAAGTAATAGAAGATAAGCCGTGATTAAGTTCTTGATACAGCGGCCCATTGCCGTACTGATGGCGTTTACCGCATGTTTTATTGTCGGTCTGGTGACGTACTTCACGTTGCCGGTATCTTTGTTGCCGGATATTGCCATTCCGGAGATTACAGTACAGGTGTCGGCGCAGAACACGTCGGCGCGCGAGTTGGAGAATATGGTGGTGAAGCCGTTGAGGCAACAACTTATACAAGTGGCGCGTCTGGAAGGTATGGATAGTGAAACGCGTGACGGTGCGGGCATCATCCGGTTGGGTTTTGATTATGGTACCAATACGGACCTTGCTTTTATCGAGGTGAACGAAAAGATTGACGCTGCCATGAACTACCTGCCTAAAGACACGGAACGTCCTAAAGTTATCAAAGCGAGCGCTACCGACATTCCGGTTTTCTATTTGAGCCTTACCCTGAAAAATGACAGTACCTACGGACAAACGGACGAACGGGCTTTCCTTGACCTTTGCGAGTTTGCCGAGAATGTAATCAAGCGGCGTATTGAACAGTTGACGGAAGTAGCGATGGTGGATATCACCGGATTAGTAGAGCGTCAGTTGCAGATTATGCCCGACAAAAACAAACTTGCTGTTTGGGGACTTTCCATACAAGATGTGGAAACGGCACTGGCACAGAATAACGTAGAACCGGGCAGTATGACCGTACGCGACGGATATTATGAATATAACATTAAGTTCTCTACCCTGCTTCGTACGGAAGACGACGTGAAGAATATCCTTATTAATAAAGAAGGGCGCATTATCCGCCTGAATGAGTTCTGCCATATCGGAGTAGTTTCCGTCAGGGAAAAAGGAATATCCATGAGCAATGGAAAGCGCGCGGTGACGTTGGCGGTCATCAAGCAAGCGGACGAAAATATGGATGACATGAAGAATGCGGTTAGCGGCACTATGGAATATTTCCGGGCAGTATATCCGGATATTGATTTCAGTATCAGCCGTAACCAGACGGAGTTGCTGGATTACACAATTTCCAATTTGCAGCAGAACTTGTCTCTGGGTTTTCTCTTTATCTGTATTGTAGCCATATTCTTTCTGGGAGATGTTAAGTCTCCGTTTATTATCGGGTTGAGTATGGTAGTTTCTATTATTGTCAGCTTCCTTTTCTTCTATCTGTTCAAGATGTCTCTCAATATCATATCCCTGTCCGGGTTGATTCTGGCATTGGGTATGATGATTGACAGTTCCATTATTGTTACGGAGAATATTTCGCAATACCGGGAGCGGGGATATTCGTTGAAACGTGCCTGCATTGCGGGTACAAGCGAAGTGATAACGCCGATGCTTAGTTCTTCGCTGACTACCATAGCGGTATTTGTACCTTTGATTTTCATGAGCGGCATTGCGGGGGCAATCTTCTATGACCAAGCCTTTTCCGTGACAGTCGGTTTGATTGTATCTTATTTTACAGGTATCATGTTGCTGCCGGTACTTTATATGCTGGTTTACCGCATGGGGATTCGCGGCAAGTCATGGTTTTCGCGTATACGTATCAATAATCCGATTAAGGAACATACGCTCGACCGCTTCTATGATGCGGGAGTCGACTGGATATTTTCCCATAAAACGGTGAGCGTGCTGTTCTGCATCATCTCCTTGCCGTTATGCGTATTCATGTTCTACTTCATCGGCAAGGAACGCATGCCGCAGATTGACCAGAACGAACTGATGGTGCGAGTGGAATGGAATGAAAATATACACGTGGATGAAAACCGGCACAGGGTGAATGCCATCTTTGAAACATTGAAAGAAGAAACCGTCGAACAAACCGCTTCCGTCGGGCAGCAGGATTATCTTCTGAACAGAGAGCAAGCCCTTTCGTCGTCGGAAGCCGAGCTGTATTTCAAGACGGAGACCCCGTCGGAGATACCTCCTCTGCAAGAAAAGATTTACCGTTTGGTGAAAACAGAATATCCGCTGGCAGTCGTTTCTTTTTCACCGCCTGAGACGGTGTTCGAGAAACTGTTCGTGACGGGTGAGGCTGATGTTGTTGCGGAACTCTATACCCGTAATAAGGAGAAAGTACCGTTAGCCGCAGACTTGCGGAAGCTGGAAGAGGAACTTACTGCCGGCACAGGGTATGCTCCTACGGGCATTGCTTTCGAAAATCAGTTGAATATCCGTATTAATCAGGAAAAACTGTTGCTATACAATGTTTCGTATGATGAACTGTATCGTGTGCTGAAAACGGCTTTTAAGGAAAACAGCGTTGCCACCCTTCATTCCTACCAGCAATATCTGCCCATCAGTATTGTAGGTGAGGAGCAGACGGTAAACGATATTTTGCAGGAAACATTGGTGCAAACACGGATGGATAAGGGCAGAACGGAATACCTTCCTTTGCGTGAATTGGTGACGGTTACCCCGGCGGAAGATTTAAAATCTATTACAGCGGGACGTAACGGAGAATACATTCCGTTCCGCTTCTATGATGTGCAAAAGGCGGAGCCTTTGATGGAGCAGGTGAAAGAAACTGTGGATACGACCGCAGAGTGGGATATGGCTTTTTCCGGGAGTTTCTTCTCAAATCGGAAGATGCTTAATGAACTGGTGGTTATTCTATTCATTTCTATCCTGCTGATGTATTTTATTCTGGCGGCGCAGTTCGAAAGCTTTGTGCAACCGCTTATAGTGCTGTTGGAGATACCGGTGGATGTGGCGTTCGCCCTTGTGCTGCTTTGGGTGTTCGGGCATACGCTCAATCTGATGTCTGCTATCGGACTGATTGTGACATGCGGTATCATTATCAACGACTCTATCCTGAAGCTCGACGCAATTAATGAGTTGCGCAAGGCGGGTGTACCTTTGCTGGAAGCCATTCACGAGGCGGGGCGGCGCAGGTTGCGTCCCATTATTATGACTTCGCTGACAACGATTTTTGCCATGGTGCCGTTGCTCTTCTCTTCCGACATGGGGTCGGAATTGCAGAAACCACTCTCCATAGCTATGATTGGAGCTATGTTTATCGGTACGTTGGTCAGTCTGTTCATCATTCCGTTGATATATTGGTTTATTTATAAGGAGAAAAAAATAAGATAAATGATAATTAATTAGTGATTAAGGTTTAGTGATTAGTGATTAACAAGAGTATCTCAGTGATAGTGATTAATAGAGATACTCTTGCTAAACACTAATCACTGCGAAGTTCCGCTTCGCTAAATTATCATTTATAAGCAATAAATATAAAAGCTTGAAATAATGAAGAAACTTGGTTTAATAATTCTTTTAGGGCTTTCCCAGGCAATGCCTACAGTCGCCCAACAACAGATAACGTTGGACTTGCAACGGACTATCACCATCGCGAATGACAGTTCGTTAGAGGCTTTCCGCACAAAAAACATGTATTTGGCAGGTTATTGGGGGTATCGCACTTATAAGGCGAACCGCCTGCCGAGCCTGACGCTGAACATGACCCCCGCCCAATACAACCGCGATATAACCAAGCGTTACGACTACGAACAAGACCTGGATATCTATCGTAGCCAGCAATCCTTCTCCGCCTATGGCAATCTGGCTATCAGGCAAAACTTTGACCTGACGGGCGGTACGTTCTACCTGGATACGGATTTGGGCTATATGCGCAGTTACGGTTCCAATACCTATACCCAATACACCAGTATTCCGATACGTATCGGTTACTCCCAAGATTTGGTGGGATACAACCCTTTCCGTTGGGAGCGGAAAATAGAACCGCTGAAGTACGAAAAAGTGAAGAAGGAATATATTTACAATACCGAACAAGTATCCGAACAAGCCACCAACTACTTCTTTACACTTGCCATGGCGCAGGCGGAGTATGACTTGGCAAAAGAAAATGTGGTTTCCTCCGATACCCTTTACCGTATCGGTATGCAACGGCTGAAAATAGCTTCAATCAGCCGTGCGGATTTATTAACCCTGAAACTGGGCGCAGTAAATGCCCGCAACACTTTGCAGAATGCCGAAAGTTCTCTGAAGCGAGCCATGTTCTCTCTGGTATCTTTCCTGAATCTGGAGAAGAACACGGATATCAAGCTTGTTCTTCCCGGTCGTCCAGGAGAATTGAATATTTCGGTTGATGCTGCCCTTACTGCGGCGCGCGCCAATAACCCGAATTTTCTGGGATTGCGTCAGAATGTGATGGAAGCCGAACAAAATGTGGACAGAACCAGGAAAGAATCCCGTTTCAATGCCAGCATCAACGCCAGCATCGGTTTCAACCAGGTGGCAAGGAAGTTTGGAGACGCCTATAAAAATCCCGGACAACAGGAAATGATAGCTGTCAGCGTCTCTATCCCGCTGGTGGACTGGGGCGTGCGTAAGGGAAGATACAATATGGCTCGTAACAACCTGAATATAGTGAAAACCTCTTCCCGTCAAAGTGAAATCAGTATTGAAGAAGAAGTTATCATGACCGTGAACGACTTCAATGTCCAGCAATCACTGGTCATAAGCGCCGAAGAAGCCCTCGACCTCTCTATCCTGGCATACAACGAAACCCGCCAGCGATTCATTATCGGCAAAGCAGACATCAACAGTCTCACCCTGTCCCTGAACCGCCAGCAAGAAGCCCAGCGCAATTACATTTCCTCTCTGAGAGATTACTGGTTCAACTACTACAAAATCCGCAAACTAACCCTGCACGATTTTGCCAGTGGCTTCTCCCTTTCCGACAAATTCGACTACGAACACTAACCAATTCATAATTCATAATTCATAATTCATAATTCAAAATGAAATCCCTCTCCCCCTTCACCCTCATCATCGCCTTTGTCTGTCTGGCACTGGTGGGTATGGCTTTGATACCGATGCTTCCGGTCAAGTTGAACCCATCGCGTACATTGCCGGGCTTCACGGTATATTTCAGTATGCCGGGCACATCAGCGCGGGTGGTAGAGATGGAAGCTACCAGTAAGCTGGAGTCTATGCTGGCGCGTATCAAAGGGGTAAAGAGGCTGAATTCCACTTCCGGCAACGGGTATGGCAGAATTACGGTAGAACTCGACAAACATGCCGATGTGGATGCTGTCCGTTTCGAGGCTTCCACCATTATCAGGCAAACCTGGTCGCAACTTCCTTCGGGCGTCAGCTATCCGTATATCCAGATGCAGGTGCCTGACGAAAATACTTCCCGCCCCTTCCTTTCTTTTACGCTGAATGCACCTTCCACTCCGATATTGATACAACAGTATGCGGAAGAACACATCAAACCCCGGCTGGCACAGTTGTCGGGAATCTATAAAGTAGAGCTGAGCGGCGCTACCCCGATGGAGTGGCGGTTGGAGTATAACAACGAGCAGTTGCGTACGTTAGGTATAAGCGTCTCCGACATCCGGCAGGCAATCCGGCTGCATTATAATAAAGAGTTTCTGGGTACGCACGATATGGATGCGCCGAATGGGAAACAGTGGATACGCCTTGTATTGGCTCCGGAGGGAGTGAGCGGCACTTTTGACCCGTCTGTGATTACCTTGACTGTCCCCGGCGGCAGAATTATCCGTTTGGACGAATTGGTGACGGTGGCTCATGCGGAAGAGGAACCGCAAAGCTATTACCGCATCAACGGACTGAACTCCATTTATATGTCGGTTACGGCGGAAGAAACAGCCAACCAGTTGCAACTGAGCACTGAAGTGATGAAAGAGATGGAGGCAATACGCGTGGTGTTGCCGTCCGGCTATGAGGTGCATACCAGTTACGATGCTACGGAATATATTCGTGAGGAGCTGAACAAAATTTATTTCCGTACAGGGCTGACGGTTCTTATCTTGCTGGTATTTGTATGGATTATTACCCTGAACCTGAGATATCTTTTCCTGATAGTTACCAGCTTGAGCGTGAACATTGCCGTAGCGGTAATCTTCTATTATCTCTTTGGGCTGGAAATGCAGTTGTATTCGCTGGCGGGGATAACCGTGTCGTTGAATCTGGTGATAGACAGCACGATTGTAATGACCGACCATATTCTGCACCGTAGAAACCTGAAAGCCTTTATATCCGTACTGGCGGCTACGCTGACCACTATGGGGGCTTTGGTTATCATCTTCTTCTTAGACGAAAAAATCCGTTTGAACCTGCAGGATTTTGCCGCGGTAGTGATTATCAACCTTGCCGTATCGCTGTTTGTAGCCCTTTTCTTTGTTCCGGCAATGATAGATAAGATTAAGCTGGTGAAGAAATCTCCGGGGAAAGCTCTTCGGCGTAAAAGCAGGCGAATGATTGTTGCCCCCGAATGGCTGCAAAGTGTGAAGCGATGGGTACGCGCTCATATACGCATCCGCCGTATTACGGTACACCTGACTCATTTCTACCAATTACTCATCCGTTTCCTTCTCCGTTGGCGGCTGGCGGTATGTATTGTGTTGCTGCTCGGCTTTGGACTTCCGGTATTCCTCATTCCCGAAAAACTGGAGGGCGAGGGCAAATGGGTGGAGTGGTACAACAAGACGCTCGGTTCTCCAACCTATAAAGAGAAAGTGAAACCTGTGGTGGACAAAGCACTGGGAGGCAGTTTGCGCCTTTTTGTCCGGAATGTATACGAAGGCAGTTATTTCAGCCGCAACGAAGAAGTGGTGCTATCTGCCTATGCCAACTTACCGAATGGAAGCACGTTGGAGCAGATGAATACGCTGATAAAACGCGTGGAAACCTATCTCAGTGGTTTCAAGGAAATCAAGCAGTTCCATGCTTCCGTCTACAATGCACGCAGGGGAAGTATTCAGATATACTTCAAGAAAGAGCATCAACATAGTGGTTTCCCGTACACGTTGAAGTCCCATCTGATAGGTAAAGTCAATGAATTGGGCGGCGGTAGCTGGAGCGTGTACGGTTTGCAGGATCAGGGCTTCAGCAATGATGTACGCGAAAGCGCCGGTGGTTACCGTATCAGGATGTACGGCTACAATTATGATGAACTCTATGCCTGGGCGGAGAAACTGAAAGAAGTATTGCTTTCGCACCGGCGTATCAAGGAAGTGTTCATACAGTCGGAATTTTCCTGGTGGAAAGATGATTACCAGGAGTTTTATTTCAATCTGAACAAAGAACGCATGGCGCAAGAGAATATTAATGCGCAATATATGTTTGCCACTATCCAGCCCATATTTGGTAAGAACATGGAAGTCGGTACTGTCGTAACGGAAAACGGAACGGAACGTATCAGACTCTCTTCGCGCCAGTCGCGGGATTACGATGTGTGGGGCATGCAGTTTTTCCCTTACGGAACGAACGGTGAAAAGTATTATAAGCTCTCCGAATTGGCTGCAGTGGAGAAAGGGCAGATGCCGCAGCAGATAGCCAAGGAGAATCAGCAGTACCGCTTGTGTCTGCAATACGAATACATTGGTTCGTATGAACAGGGTAACAAGCTACAGAAACGGGATTTGGAAGAGTTTAATAAACTTTTGCCTATGGGCTACACGGCGGAGTCGGACAGCCAGTCGTGGATGTGGGGAAAGAAGGATAATAAACAGTATTTGTTGTTATTGGTAGTGATTGGCATTATCTTCTTCATAACGAGTATTTTGTTCAACTCACTGAAACAGCCTTTGGCTATTATCTTCATTATTCCCGTATCGTATATAGGGGTGTTCCTTACTTTCTATTGGTTCCGCCTCAACTTCGACCAGGGGGGCTTTGCATCGTTCGTACTCCTGTGCGGCATCACGGTGAATGCCAGCATCTATATTTTAAACGAGTACAACAGTATCCGCCGCCGATTCCCCCGGCTTTCCGCGCTTCGCGCCTACACAAAGGCATGGAATGCAAAGGTAGTTCCTATTTTCCTCACGGTTGTCTCTACCATTCTGGGCTTTATTCCTTTTATGGTGGGTACGGAAAAGGAGGCTTTCTGGTTCCCGTTGGCATCGGGCACCATTGGCGGATTGGTTATGTCCGTCATCGGTATCTTCTTTTTCCTGCCGGTATTCTGCCTGAAGAGGAAGAAACTTAAAACGTAAACCTGCCTGACTGCGGATGTGGTTGTCCGCTTCCGCAACACCTCCCAGAGTTTTTTTTGTGGTTTTATCTGCCATCTGCCACCTTTTTGCTCGTATCCATCTGACAATAAGAGAGTTAAAGCGTTGCAGATACCTGTTGCAGATGTGTGGCAGATACTTTATCTGCCACACATCTGCAACAGGTACATCATCCGGCTACATCATCCACACCACATAGGTTGTGCGGTTAGTTCCACAGTGATGAACATTTTGTTCCGCAGTATGAAACAAAGTGTTTCAACGGGTTGAAACTAAAAGTTTATCACATTGGAACGAAGTGTTTCTATACGTTGGAACAAAGTGTTTCAATGCATTGGAACGAAGTGTTTCTATACGTTGGAACGAAGTGTTTCTATAGGTTGGAACAAAACGTATTCTATATTGGAACGAATAGTCTTCCATATCGGGTCTGGCGTTTCCGAATTCTCCAAAAGTTTTCAGCCAACTTGGTGAATACAAAATCGCCAACTTGGTGAATAAAAAACGGCCAACTTGGTGAATAAAACCACAGAAAACATTACAGTCCACGGAAAATATATTATCTTTGTTTTTGAAATATCCGGTAAGGTTAAAGATAAAAGAAAAAGATGGAAACATTGGTAGGTTATAAACCAAGAATAGCGGACAGGATGCTACAAGAACAGCTTGAAGCATCGGGAGTAGTATTGATTCAAGGTCCGAAATGGTGCGGGAAAACAACTACGGCTGAACAACAAGCAAGAAGTGTGTTGTATATGGATGCACCAAAGGCGCGTACAGCCAATTTGCTATTGGCGGAATCAGACCCAGAAATCCTTTTTCAGGGAGAAACGCCAAGACTGATTGACGAATGGCAACTGGCTCCAAAATTATGGGATGCCGCGCGCTTTGAAGTAAGTCGCAGACGTTTACCCGGACAGCTTATTTTTACGGGTTCGGCTGTTCCGCCGGATCTGACAGAATTAACCCATTCCGGAACTGGCAGGTTCGCCTGGCTGACTATGAGACCGATGAGTTTGTGGGAGTCCGGAGAATCAAATGGTAGTGTCAGCCTAAATGCTTTGTTTCAAGGGAACATGACGGCAGCCGTTTCACGTGACGTCTCATTGAATGAACTGGCTTTTCTGATATGCCGGGGTGGTTGGCCGGGTTCTCTCAGTTTACCTCCCAAGGCTGCTTTGCGACAAGCTGCAAACTACGTGGACGCAGTTGCTAATAGTGATATATCCAGAGTGGATAATGTAAACCGGAATTCAGAATTCGCCCGGAGGTTATTGCGCTCTTACTCCCGGCATCAAGGCGGGCAAGTGCCTGTCAGTACGATATACGATGACTTGGAAAAGAACAGAACGGGAAGTATGAGTGAAAATACCATTGCTTCGTATATCATGGCTCTTCAGAAAATCTTCGTCATTGAAGATATGCCGGCGTGGAGTCCTAACCTCCGGTCAAAGACTGCGATACGCACTTCAGATACTCGTTATTTTGTAGACCCTTCCATTGCTACTGCTGCCCTTGGGCTTGGCCCCGAAGATTTAGTTGGTGATTTGAATACTTTCGGCTTACTTTTTGAAACAATGGCTGTACGTGACCTTCGTGTATATGCCGATGCACTTGACGGGCAAGTGTATCATTATCGTGATAAGAACGGACTGGAGTGCGACGCTGTGGTACATTTGCGAAATGGTAATTTTGGGCTGATAGAGATAAAACTGGGCGGTGATAGTTTGATAGAGGCTGGTGCCCATACCCTCAAGAGGCTGGCTGACAAAATAGACACGGCAAGAATGAAGTCTCCTTCATTCCTGATGGTTCTTACCGGGAGGGGACAATACGCTTACCGCCGGGAAGACGGTGTTTATGTAGTACCGATAAGCTGTCTGAAAGATTAATCGCTTCAATCAACTTTCGTATTGGTAGTAATCGGATATATAAATAGAGTTTATATCAGTAAAATTTCGTATATAAAGTAGGGATGATTTGTAATAATCAGTATATTTAGGCGCTATATATCAATGATAAACTATGTATACTATGTTTAAACTACTATTGTTACGGAAAATATTGTTTGGTTTGTTGTTTCTTTCGGGGATAACACTGCTTGCATCATCCTGCCGGAATCATAAAGAAAGCGTCCCTGTTCGCAGCGCTATTACTTTAACAGCTGCCGACACAGTGCAAGCTCCATCCCTGAAAGCCTTCACATATTATTATTATGGCCGCCGATACCTCAACGCGCACAATTATGACGACGCATTGCAATGCTTTTCGCAAGCCGCCGACATATTTGGAGAGAAGCTTTTGATGGCATCCTATGCCAATGCCTTGCGAAACATGGGGCGTGCTCATCTTCTATCTTCCCGTCCCGACAGTGCCTTGCATTACTACCTCCGGGCACAAGGGGCAGTGGCAGACTTCGACCCTAATCTTTTTATGGATATTTCTACCGAATTGTCCATTATCTGCCGTGATGTGGATAACTGGGAAGAGGCTAAACAGCAAATGCTTCAATATCGCAGAAATTCGGCAACAGACGAACTCCCGATGCGGCGCTCCTCCATGGTGGGAATGTATCTGATAAAAGACGATTTCCTTAGAGGGAGAGAACACGCGTTGAGCGCATTGCAGGATGGAGAGTTGAAAGTGAAAGACTACAGACAGTTTGCTTCCGAATATCAGGAACTTTATGCCGAATGGTGTAAGATGAATGATAATCAGCAGGCTTTTGACCGTGATATAAAGGATAAATATAATAATGAAGTCCTGAAAAATGAGAATCAGCGGATAAAAAATGAGTTGTTGAGCCTCACGGTGTGGCGGCTGTCTGCTGGTTACGGAGTTGTGCTTTTAGTGGCAATTGGTTTTGTGACTTTCTACTTGTATAAACGGAATGTTCAGCGACGCATTGGAAATTTGCTTGCCCGCCTGAATGAGAATGAAAGGCAATTGAATGAAGGAAAGCTGGATTCGGAAGAGAAGCGGCAACAATTGTTACAGGAAAACCGAGAGTTGTCTTGTCGGATAGAAAAGTTGTCCGTCCGGCAAAAGGATAAGGATGAATTGAACTCCTATTTGCAGAGGCAGAATGCATCTTATCTGAAAGAATTGAAAGGGTATCAGGAAATTCATTCACTATTGCCTGTTGAGCGTATGCTTGCATTGAACCGATTGTGCCGGATGCGCGACCAGCCGGTATATGGACTGGTGGATTCGGATGAAGAATGGTCGGAACTATTTGCGGTAATCGATACTTTCTATGGTGATATGTCGGAGAAGCTGAGCGATTATGAACTTGGTATGCAGGAGCGGAGAATCTGTTATCTTATCCGTGCCGGACTTACGAATAGCATGGTTGCTACAATTACTAATGTAACTGAAGGTGCAATTACAAAGTCCAAGCAACGTATGAAAGTTAAGTTCTCGCTGTCTACCGGTGATTCTTTTAATGCTTTTATACGGAAATTGTAGAGAAGAAAGATAATATGTTGTCCGGTTGAAGCTCTTGATTTTATCTTGTTTTAGGATGTAATTGTTTGATTTATAGCGTTGTAACTAACTTGTTTTTTGTCCAGTTCATTTTC
>QMCD01000500.1_pt1 | contig 28472 bp, 16 predicted proteins | sample 1821841 | NCBI WGS metagenome assembly QMCD01 (sample SAMN01991225, study PRJNA193472) | Termite gut metagenome, whole genome shotgun sequencing project. | isolation source: worker | host: Macrotermes natalensis | reverse complement strand
GCGTCCAATCCCAACCATCTTAGAGAACTGTAGCGCCGTTATCTTCCCGTATTTACCATCCTTGAACCTCTGGTACTCCTTGGAGAAGCTGGCAGGGACACCGGTAGATGGACGGCCTAACTTTGTACCCTTTTGCCGTGCGGCATCCAAGCCTTGATTGATGCGGCTCTGTATCTTCTCTTTCTCCTGCTGTGCCATGTGCGCCTTGAGCGTGATTACAATGTCGATAATCATCTGGTACATACTATCATCGTTGACGTTGCTCCAGTCGTTCAAATAGGGCACGTCAAGCGCAACAACCCGTATCCCTTCTGCACGAAGCGTCTTCATCTCCATAATGACATCGTCTGCGCTGCGTCCCAGGCGATCAACGTCGCATATCAGCAGTGTATCCCCTTCCCGCATGGTTTCCTTCATCCGGGCATATTGGGGCCTGTTTGCCGCCTTGGTGCCGCCTGTTATGGTGTCAGCGTACCAATCATCTATCACAAAGCTGTTTGTATCAGCATAGCCCCTCAGTGTCGTCTCTTGACGGTCAACCTTCTGCGTGGCTTTGGTAGTGCTGATCCGCATATAGGCATATGTCTTTCTCATAAGAACCCCCTGCTATTCTTGTTAAAAGTATAGAACAAAGGAGACTTCTTAAATTTGAATAAGTTAGGATGATAGTATGATATTCCGTTTTTGTACGTCCCCACCCACACAGTACCATCTGCTTCACAAAAAATGCTTATTATAGAATTCTGGCTTATGGAGTTGTTATTGTATATATCATTCTTTACTACTGTTATATCCTTTTTCTTCTTATCATAAATATTAACCCCTCCATGATCCGTACCTATCCATATAGAACCGCCGGCATCCTGTCCTACACATCTGATAAAACTGCTCGATAGGGCGACCTTACTTTTTGTATCAAGCAGTGTCCATTGCTTTTCTTTCAGGCTGAAATAAGCTACACCCCTGTCATCTATACTGGGATATATCCACAGATCGTTGTCAGAATCTATATAGATGGATTTCAGTATTGTAGAGTTCTGATAATTCTCTTTGAAGAATGTATTACGGATATCCACTTTACCTGTTTGTATATTCAGTCGTTCTACAAGCCCGTTACTGTGGAGTACCCAGATGTAACTTCCTTTAATTTTAATGTCTGCTATTCCCGATTGATCCAGAGCATTAATATCTGATGATTGCGGAAAAGCCGTCACCTCCTGCGTAGCAATATCATATTTGAAAATTCCTCTATCAGGATAAACAATATAAAAATCTTTCTTATCGTCTATTTCAATTATAGAAGGCCCCGCCTCCAGCCCCATTCTATGTAATAAAGAATCAACATTATTGATAAACGATTCTGTTTTCCAATTATAAACGATATAGGTACTTTCTTTAAGCCACAGATTGCCATCGATATCTTCCTGTATATCTATAATCCTATCGTATAACGGGGTATTCGCATCATTTTTAATATTTGTATATACTTTAAAATTTACACCATCATACCTGTTCAGCCCCATATTGGTGCCAAACCACATAAATCCGCGGCTATCCCTGAATAAAGATTCGACCTGGTTATTTGATAAGCCATTTGTATTGTTGAGGTGCGAAAACTCGAATTGTTGAGCGTAGATAGTATATACAGATATAAAACAAATAAGTATAGAAAATAATATAGATTTCTTCATGAATAATTAAGATCAGGTAGGTTCTTCTCTTACAAATTTACATAAAATTATATGACACAATGTACTGTGTTACCATTTAAATACCACTTTGGAAACATTTAACCCCCTACATATCTTTTTAGACACTTTCTTTAAGAACATTTAAGAAAATCGGTTTTAGACACTTATCCTAACTTTGTTTACAAGAAATCTAAACATAAAATAATTACCATGAAAAAAATTCAACTCGTACTTGCGAGCCTTTTGTCAGTGTTTTTACTCACCAGCTGCCAGAGCGGACCTTACAAGAAAACAAGCGATGGGGTAATAGTAACATTAAAGACGGAAAACACTAACTCTACAAAACATGTCAGGTTACAAATTATCAATGATGATATCATTCGGGTATCGGCAACACCGGCTAATAATTTCCCGGAAAATAAGAGCCTTATTACAATCTATGATAAAACCAAAACCGAAGGTTGGGATGTTTCGGAACAGGATGGAAATGTCATCTTGAAAACGGCAACTACCATTGCGTCTGTATCACTGGCGACAGGTGAAGTATCATTCTCCGACATAAATGGCAATTTAATCCTTTCTGAGAATAAAGGTGGAGGTAAAACATTCTCCGGTATAGAAGTGGAAGGTAAAAAAGCCTATACCATGCAGCAGGTATTTGAATCGCCTGCCGATGAAGCATTCTACGGACTTGGACAACATCAGGCTGATGAATACAATTATAAAGGAAAGAATGAAGTTCTTTTCCAATATAATACAAAGGTGTCGGTGCCTTTTGTTTTATCAAGCAAAAATTACGGTATACTGTGGGATAATTATTCTCTTACCAAGTTTGGCGACCCACGCGACTATGCTGACTTAGATCAGTTTAAGTTATATGATAAAACAGGGAAAGAAGGCGGGCTTACAGCCACATATATGGTAAACGGGGATACCAAACAAGTATTTACTGAAAGGAGCGAATCACAGATAGACTATGAAAATCTGGAAACAGTAAATAAATTCCCTCAGGACTTTCCTTTCTATAATTCCCGTATCACATGGGAAGGCGAAATAGAAGCCAAAGAAACAGGCAAATACCATTTTATACTCTATTATGCAGGTTACACCACTATATATATGGACGACGAGGTAATCGTTCCCGAAAGATGGCGTACAGCATGGAATCCTAATAGTTACAAATTCACAGTGGATATGAAAGCAGGTGAAAAACGCAAATTGAAACTGGACTGGAAACCTGATGGCGGTATATCGTATATAGGACTGAAAGCATTAAGCCCAAGACCGGAGGAAGAACAGAGCAAATTATCCCTATGGTCGGAAATGGGCGATCAGATAGATTATTATTTCATCCGCGGAAACGATGCTGATGATGTTATAAAAGGATACCGCACCATTACAGGCAAGTCGCAGGTGATGCCTAAGTGGGCGATGGGATTCTGGCAGAGCCGCGAACGTTATAAAACTTCAGACGAGTTACTGACTGCTATAAACGAATACCGCAAAAGAAACATACCACTGGATAATATTGTATTGGACTGGTCTTACTGGCCGCAAGATGCATGGGGTAGCCACGATTTTGATCCGGAACGCTTCCCTGACCCTAAAGGCATGATAGACAGCGTACATGCTATGGATGCACGCATTATGATATCGGTATGGCCTAAGTTCTATTATACGACAGATAATTATAAGGCTTTCGATGAAAAAGGATGGATGTTTAACCGTGCAGTAAAAGACAGTATCCGCGACTGGATAGGCTCAGGTTATATTGCCGGATTTTATGATGCCTATAGCGAAGGTGCACGTAAAATGTTCTGGGATCAGATGAACGAGAAACTATATTCGAAAGGCATCGATGCCTGGTGGATGGATGCTTCCGAACCGGATATTCTGTCCAATGCAAGCATGCAATACCGTAAAGACCTGATGACACCTACTGCATTGGGCTCATCGACTGAATATTTCAATGCATACGCATTGGCAAATGCAATGGCTATATACGACGGTCAGCGTTCAGTAAAACCAAACGACCGTGTATTCCTTCTTACCCGTTCAGGATTTGCAGGCACACAACGTTATTCTACTGCAACATGGAGCGGCGACATAGGTACACGCTGGGAAGATATGAAAGCTCAGATATCAGCAGGACTTAATTTTGCCATGTCGGGTATCCCCTACTGGACAATGGATATAGGCGGATTCTGTGTTGAGAAACGTTACGAAGTGGCAAAAGAAGGTTCCGAAGACCTCAAAGAATGGAGAGAACTGAATACCCGTTGGTTCCAGTTCGGTGCATTCTGCCCGTTATTCCGCAGCCATGGACAGTTCCCTACCCGCGAGATATACAACCTCGCTCCGGAAAGCCATCCTGCATACAAGAGTATGGTTTACTATACCAAACTCCGCTACCAGATGATGCCATATATCTATTCACTGGCGGGAATGACATACTTCAACGACTACACAATCATGCGGGCTTTGGTTATGGATTTTGGCAAAGATATTAAGACCCATAATATAAGCGACCAGTATATGTTTGGACCCGATATAATGGTATGTCCGGTATATACATATAAAGCGACATCACGTAATGCATACTTTCCGGCTAATACTAATTGGTATGACTTCGAATCAAACAAGTATATCGCAGGAGGACAAACCCTGAATGTTTCCGCTCCATACGAACGCATCCCTCTATATATAAAAGAAGGGGCTATTCTACCGATGGGTGAAGATATACAAACCACCAAGGAAATACAGAAAGATCTTACCCTGAAAGTTTATACGGGAGCAAATGGTGAATTTACTTTATATGAAGATGAAGGCGTAAATTATAACTATGAAAAAGACGCATACTCGACCATCAAATTCACATATGACGAAGCGTCCAAAACACTTTCTATAGGTGATACAAAAGGTGAATATGAAGGTATGCCTAAGGAAAGGATATTGCGTGTGGAATGGATTACTAAAGATGGTAAAAAATCTGTTTCGGAAGTGAAATATACAGGAAAAGCAAATGAAATAAAAATGGCACAATAAATATTCTGATATGAGAAACAAAACAATATTCAATGTTTACTAAACCACTAATACAATGAATCTAAGAATGACAACCTCTCCTAAAAACGCAAGTCTCCTTAACTTGCAGAGAATATGCCTGATACTAATTATCAGCTTATTCTCAGTAACCGGAATCTATGCTCAATCGGCGCATGAAATAACCGGAACGGTCACATCTCTTGGCGAACCCCTTGCCGGGGCTTCGGTAATCGAGGCAGGGACTACAAACGGTACAATGACCGATTTGGATGGTAAGTTTTCCCTTACCGTTAAAGATAACGCGAAGATTGAAATATCTTTCATCGGGTTCAAACCCAAAACAGTCACAGTTGGTACTGAAACAGTATTTAATATCGAACTGGAAGAAGAAATCAACTTACTGAACGAAGTGGTGGCCATCGGCTATGGTGTACAGAAAAAGAAATTGAACACCGGAGCCACCATACAGGTAAAAGGCGATGAACTGGCAAAAATGAATACGACAAATGCACTTCAGGCGTTACAGGGAAAAACCCCGGGTGTACAGATCACCTCCACATCGGGACAACCCGGTGAAAGCCTGAAAGTACGTATCCGCGGATTGGGAACTGTTGCCGATGCATCACCGCTATTTGTTGTTGACGGGATATTAACTAACGACATTACTTACCTGAACAACAGCGACATAGAGTCTATCGATGTACTTAAAGATGCCGCTTCGGCTGCTATCTACGGTTCACAGGCTGCAAACGGTGTTGTACTGATAACAACCAAGACCGGTAAAACCGGAGCAAAAGCACAAATCACTTTCGATGCATATTATGGTGTTCAGCAAGCTGCCAGAAAAGCGAAGCTACTCAACTCTCAACAGTATGCAACTATTATGAATGAAGCGGCTATAAACTCAGGTAAAAGCGCATATTTTACCAATGATGAAATAGCCAATATGGGAACAGGTACCAACTGGATAGATGAAATGTTGGTAGATGATGCCATCACCCAAAATTATTCACTTGGAGCATCAGGCGGTTCGGCGGCATCTGTCTGGTCGATGTCACTGTCTTATACCGGACAGGAAGGAATAGTAGGTGGAAAAGACCTGTCTAACTATGAACGTTATAACTTTCGCGTCAATACAGAACACAATCTGTATGATAATAAGGTAAGACTAGGCCAGCATCTCACATTCTCTTACAGCAAGAAAAATGGTATACAGGTAGGTAACCAATACAACAATACACTAAGAGCAGCCTTCAATACCAGCCCGTTCGTACCGATGTATGACGAAGACGGAAATTTCTGGAACAACAGTAATTCCGACTGGTATAATGGTGAAGCTAATCCTTATGCACAGATGGTATACAACAACCAAAACAAAAGCAATACTCAGAAACTCGTAGGGGATGTATACCTTGAACTGGAACCTATCAAAAATCTGAAATTCAGGACAACATTGGGTATCGATTATTTTGCTTCCGAAAGCAATTCATACAAACCCATTTACAGACTGTCTTTATATGCTTTCAACGATCACACAGTAGCCACTCAATCTATGAATAAAGGCCGGACTTACAATTGGGATAATTTGTTAAGCTATAATTTCAAATTAAATGAAGACCATGACTTCGGAGCCATGTTAGGCTCATCTATGAGTCAATATTCGGGTACATGGCTAAACGGCAGCAATGTGGACCTGATCTTCAACAGTCTGAACCATGCTTATTTGTCAAATGCAACCAATACATTAAGCAATCTGTTGAGCCTTGGAGGTAACAAAGATGCTGACATCAAAAAACTTTCATATTTTGGACGTTTGAATTACAACTATAAAGAGACTTATCTGATAAACGCCACATTTCGCGCCGATGGTTCATCAAACTTTGCCAGTGGCAATCGTTTCGGATACTTTCCGTCTATCTCCACAGGCTGGATTATGAGTAATGAGTCATTCATGGAACCAGCCAAAAACTGGATGGACTATTTTAAACTAAGAGCCAGCTGGGGACAAGTAGGTAATCAGAATGTATCGGCATTCCAATATCTGGCTATGATCAATCAGCAGAATGTAAACTATATTTTCGGTAATACTGAGGGGGTACTTACCCCGGGTGCTAATCCTGACAATCTCTCCAATCCTGATCTGAGTTGGGAAACTTCAGAGCAATTCAATGTCGGATTCGATGCACGTTTTATTAGCGGGAAAATGAATGTAAACTTCGACTGGTACAATAAAAAGACCAAAGACTGGATCATCAGCGTTCCTGTATTAGCAACCGCAGGTGTAAGCTCTAAGTATATAAACGGAGGAGATGTTACCAACAAAGGTGTGGAATTGGGTGTATCATTCAGCGACAACATCGGTGGATTGGAATATACAATCGGAGCCAATGGTGCTTATAACAAAAATACTGTAGGCCAGATTCCTACCGAAGGTGGAATTATTAATGGCCTTACAAATATGCTTTATGACAATGCTACCGAATTCTATCGTGCACAAAACGGTGAGCCGATCGGATTCTTCTGGGGATACAAAACAGCCGGAATTTTCCAAAATGAAGCCGACGTACAAAACTATAAGTCGAACGGTAAAGTTCTTCAACCCGATGCTCAGCCCGGAGACGTAAAGTATGTCGATGTTAACGGTGACGGCGTTATCGATACCAATGATAAAGGAAATGTAGGAGATCCGAATCCTGATTTTACATTCGGGTTCAATATCAATCTTGCCTATAAGAATTTCGATTTCGCCCTCAATGCAAGTGGAATGGCAGGAAACGATATCGTACAATCATACAGGAATATAGCAAATCGCTTCTCTAATTATACAACATCTGTATTCGACCGCTGGCATGGTGAAGGCACATCGAACTCAATGCCTCGCGTAACAGAAGATGGGAAGAACTGGTCGAATTTCTCCGACCTGTATGTACACGACGGCAGTTTCCTTAGAATAAGCAATATTACATTAGGATATGATTTTGCCAAACTGATAAAATCGAAATATATCAGTTCCCTGAGGCTCTACGGACAAATACAAAACTTGTATACATTTACCCATTATGATGGCATGGATCCGGAAATTGGATATGGCGTAGACAGCTTCTCATCGGGTATCGACCTTGGATATTACCCTCGTCCCCGTACCTATTTGTTTGGTGTTAATATTAAATTCTAAAACCGGAAAACAATGAAAAAAGTAAAAATATATTTATTAGCCGGAATCGCCATTCTATTTAATGCTTGTGGCGATGGCTTCCTCGATGTAGAACCGAACAAACAGACAGAGGAAAACTTCTACAAAACAACCGATGACGCATGGAAAGCCTTAGTTGGCTGTTATGATGGATTGCAAACTGTATGGGCCGACGGGGTCAGCTTCCCTGTTGCTTCAGAAGTGTTTTCTGACAATGCATTCGGTGGGACAGGCTCTTCTGATGATTTGAAATACCAGATGCTGGACGAATTCGACAAGTCTCGTTCGCCATCTACAGCCCAAGTATTCGATGCCAACTGGAAAGCATACTACGCCGCCATGTTGAGATGCAATATGCTCATCAGCAAAGAAGATCAGATAGAATGGGGCAGCAACGAAACATTGAGAAAGACATATATGTCCGAAGCCCGTTTCATCCGCGCATATCTTTATTTCGATATGGTGCGCCTTTGGGGGAATATTCCTTTACTCACAACACCTACTACCGACAACATACCGCAGGCTGCTGCCGATGATGTGTACCAACTGATAGCGGAAGACCTGACGTATGCCTGCGAAAATATGCCTGCGAAACCGTGGAGTGCATCTGATGTTGCCACCAATGGAGGACGTGTAACCAAATATGCTGCCGAAGCGTTGATGGCAAGAGTATTCCTGTATTATACAGGCTATTATGGAAAAACAGATTTGGCTGGTGTTCAACAATCGACTGTACTTGGATATCTTGAAGATGTTATTGCAAACGGAAATTATGGATTGGTTGAAAACTTTGCCAATTTGTGGCCGGTATCTTCAGTTGTGAAAAATGAAGAAGAAGATAACGTAAATGGTAAAGTCAATTATGTAGGAGAAGATAACAAAGAAACTGTTTTTGCTATCAAATATACATGGACAAGCGACTATAATGGCAATACCGATGGTAACCACTGGATGATAATGACCGGAATCCGCTCATTCGACGTCTATCCTTATGCACAAGGCTGGGGCGCATGCCCTGTAGACCCAAAACTCTGGAGTGCATTCAAATCGGGCGATACACGTCAGGCGGTTTCGATAGCTTCTATCAAAGACGAAGGACTGAAACTTTCAGCAAAACAAATACAAGATCAACGTGAATACACCGGCTACTATATAAAGAAATATATGCCGATGTCGATGTACAATGATAAAGGAGAACTGCAAGATGCTTCTATCATAAATGGTGCTGTTAATAACATGCTAGGGCAGTATCAGGACTATGTATCCATCCGTTATGCCGATGTGCTCCTTATGGCAGCCGAACTAGGCAGTCCGAATGCCCAGAATTATATGGATATGATTATGGAGCGTGCATTTGGCGATTCTTTTACACAGGTATATGCAACAAAAGCAAATATACTGGAACAACGCCGTCTGGAATTTGTGGGCGAAGGTATCCGTTACTGGGACTTACTTCGTCAAGGCATTGACGTAGCAGCCCAAACAATAGCAACTACAACCGAAGTACAAAACGGAGGAGTAAAAACGACCAAGAGTATCGCTGCCGATAAAATCAGAACCACTAAGGGATTACAACAAATACCACAGAGTGAAATAGACCTGTCGAATGGTGTACTGGTACAAAATGCAGGATGGTAATAAGGTCACAGACCTACTCATTACCTTGTTAATACATAAAAAATAATAAGTATATTATGAAAAATAATCTGAAACTATTATATACATTGTTGGGACTGGTATTCTTATTTGCATACTGCTCGCCCGACAAATACGAGATGGGTGCAAGCATCTCGAAGGATGAGCTGAAATACTCAATCCTACAAAATCCCGAAGATCCGAATATGATTATCATGGAAAGCCTTAATCCGGGATTTACCCCGACATGGGCTACCCCATACGGACAGTCGATACGGGTGAAGGATACCCTATACATTGCCTTTCCGGGAACATACACATTTCAATATGGAGTACTGAGTGGTGGAGGTATCGTAGAGGCTGACGCTATGAATATTACTATTACGACCACCAACCTCAGTTATGTGGACGACCCATTGTGGACAGCACTTTGCGGAGGTGTGGATAATGAGAAAACATGGATACTGGATACAGGGAAATATGGTTTAGCTTCGGGCCCTATGGGATATGCCGATCCATCTGCTACTCAGGAATATGAAAACTTCACTCCAAACTGGGAACCGGGCGATGTGGGACAAACGGCTGAAGATTTAGCCGCAACAATGACTTTCAGTCTCAAAGGCGGGCCATACCTCACTACAGTGAAACCTAACGAATCGGGTGGAAACGAAAGTGGCACCTACTTCCTGAATGCATCTACCCATACCCTGACAACATCTAATGCATCAGTCATCCGCGTGGCATCATTCATCGATAATGCATCTAACTGGACTTCAAACATTAAGATACTTCGCCTGAATGAAAACCAGATGAGACTGGCTATTATGCGTACAAACTCTGAAGGTCCGTGGTATTATATTTTCAACTATGTATCCAAAACATATGCCGATAATTATGTTCCGGAAGATGTTCCTGATCCTAATTTCAATTTTGGTGACCAATCGGAGATACTATCTGTTACATCTTCTAAAACATGGGTTGTGGATACAAACACACCTTTCAACTGGTCTGACCTTAACGGCAACCTGATGAACGATTGGAACAGCATCGAAGATTATCCTGACTGGACAGGTTACAATGCTGCTGCGGCGGCCAACATTGCCGGATGTGCCATCACATTTACAAAAGACGGGAAGGTAACAATCAGGGAGAATAACGGAACAGAAACAGAAGGTACATATACCAACAAGCAAAGTACAAATACCATTACCTTCAAAGATGCAATACCAAATTTCCCTGTTGCAGGCTGGGTTAATATTTCTACTACTGCTGCCAACCAATGGAAGATAGTGAAAATAGAACATGACGTGATGGGTAGTGTAAGCGGTATCTGGTTTGGTAACAGAGATGCCAGCGAACCTCAGTATATGGTATATCACTTTATAGTAGGTAATACTGGTAATGAAGTAGATGTGAACAAGGCTATGAAAAAAGCACTGTGTGGCACTGGTTCAAAAACATTTAAGATAGATACAAACTGGCCTGTAGACTGGACAAACCTCAAAGGAGAGAACGGATGGACTGTTGCAGGTACTCAGGACGGATGGTATTGGGATGCTGCGACAATTGCTTCTGCACAAAACGCCTCAATAACATTTACACAAAACACTGATGGCAGCGTGACTTTCTCCAAAACGCAGGGTGGTATCACAACTACCTCACCATGTGTACTGGATGCCGAAAAAATGACAGTAACCATATCAGATACAGGTCTGCCTGCCTTCGAAGGAGCCGGCTCATGGCTACCTGTAACAGGCCCTACATACAAATGGGTAAGAGGAACCTTCACCAATGTAGATACTGATGGATTCTGGCTTGGTGTTGTTTCAGGAGATGATCAATATACTATTTATCATTATATTCTAAAATAACAGTCATGGCTATCCCGGGATATTTATTTTAGATATTCCGGGATAACCGTCTTTTTCAATTAAACATAAAACGAAATTTCTGACAACATGAGAATATTCAAATATACATTAACCCTACTATGCTTACTGCTACCCTTCTGGGCCTGCGGCGACGATGATGATCCGATAACGGAGCCATCCATAGAGGCTTCCATTTCGGCAACACCTACCACCTTTCCTTTCGAGGCTGATGGTGGCACTTCCAAAATGGAGATAACATCGAATACAACCTGGCGGATAGATTTTCCCTCGGATTCGTGGGTAAAACCTTCGATTCAAACGGCCAAAGGGAACGCCTCAGTAACAATAACCGCAGACCCGAATGATTTGGAGGAATCTCGTTCCGCTACATTTACCCTATCTGCCACAGGTGCGGAAAACATCACCATTACACTAACACAGGCTGCAAAAACACCTGATCCTGTAATACCGGATTATATCGACCCCGATAAAACGGGTATGGACAGCGATGCTCCCGCATTGGCTACAAAAATGAAAATAGGTTGGAATCTGGGGAACTCGCTTGAGGCAACCGATGGTACTTCTGCCGGAGAAACATCTTGGGGAAATGCCAAAACATCGAAAAAGCTGATAGACGGAGTGAAGGCAGCGGGGTTCAATACCGTGCGTATACCGTGTGCATGGAACGCTTACATCGAAGACCAAACTACATATAAAATAAAAGAGTCGTGGCTGGCACGTGTTAAGGAAGTGATAGACTACTGCGTGGACAACGATATGTACGCCATCATCAATATACACTGGGACGGCGGATGGCTCGAAGAAAATCCGACATACGACAAACAGGAGGAAGTGAACAAGAAACAGAAAGCATTATGGAAACAAATAGCAATCTATTTCCGCGACTATGACGAACACTTATTGTTTGCAGGCACCAATGAAGTACATAAAGACTACGGCACCCCTACTGCCGAAAATATTGAAGTACAGCTTTCTTATAATCAATCCTTTATAGATGCAGTACGTGCCACAGGCGGACGAAATGCCTGGCGCAATCTGATTGTACAGGCATACAACACAAATATAGACCTGGCTGTAAGTTCCCTGAAAATGTCGACAGATGCCACAGCAAACCGTATGATGGCTGAGGTACATTACTACGACCCTTACGAATTCTGTCTGCAAGAAAATAATTCAGTATTCTTGTGGGGAAAAGATTTCACTGGTGCAGGTACAGCTTCATGGGGACAGGAAGACTGGGCCGATACTCAGTTTGCCAGAATGAAAACAAATTTCGTAGACAAAGGCTTTCCTGTAATATTAGGTGAATATGCAGCTTCGCTAAGAACATCTCTTCCGGCAGCAGATTATGCCAATCACATAAAAGCACGCAATTATTATTTGAATTATATAACAAAAGCAGCACTAAAAAACGGAATGGTACCAGTTTATTGGGACAATGGTGTAACCGGAGATAAAGCTTCAGGCCTCTTCGACAGGGCTACCGGGGAACAAGTGCATGCCGATGCTATCAGTGCTATTATAGATGCAGGAAATTAAATACATTTTAGGTTTTTAGGGCAAAGGTTTTTAGGGCTTTTTTGAATTCACAGAGTTCAAAAAAGGTAAAGGCCGGAATATGGTCCGGCCTTTATTCTCTCTACTCCCGATTGTCGGGATTGAATTATACGCATTATGAAAAGATATTACATACTCCTTCTTATAAGTACAATCTTACTTTCATGTACTACACAGGATAAAGTGAGGGATACCGCCGATTTTACAGACAACTGGAAGTTCTGTCTGGGAGACGATTCCCTGGCATACAATATCCAATATGACGACTCAAAGTGGAGAACATTAAATCTCCCTCACGACTGGAGTATAGAAGCTGATTTTTCTTCGGACAACCCGGCAACTCCCGGTGGCGGCGCTTTGCCCGGAGGTATAGGATGGTACAGAAAAGAATTTACTGTCGGTAAATCAAAAGAAGACAAGAACTTTTATATCGACTTCGACGGTATCTACTGGAACAGCAAAGTATGGATAAACGGCCACTTTCTAGGTGAACGGCCTAATGGATATATATCGTTCCGTTACGACCTCACTCCATACATCAAACCCGAAGAAAAGAATGTGATTGCCGTGCGGGTAGATAATTCCCAACAGCCTAACTCACGTTGGTATTCGGGTTCGGGCATATACCGTAATGTATGGCTGGTAACAGTTAATCCTGTACATGTTGATCATTGGGGTACTTATGTTACAACACCTGTAGTTTCTGAGCAAAAAGCTGAAATAAAAATTATCTCCAATATCCGCAACACAGAGCCAACATCACAAAATGCAGATATCTATTCTATACTGGTTGATGCCAAAGGAAGAGAAATTACCCAAACAAATGGGAAGCTGAAAATAGATGCACAGGCCAATGGTGAAATAGAACAGTCCATTAGCATTGAGAAACCTGTGCTCTGGTCTGTAGAAAATCCATATTTATATAAAATCATCACACAGATAAAACAAAATGACAAAATTGTAGATGAATACGAAACTCCTCTAGGAATACGCTATTTTTCATTCGACGCGGAGAAAGGCTTCTTTCTGAATGGAAAGTCGGTTAAGATAAAAGGTGTATGTAATCATCACGATCTTGGCTGTCTGGGAGCGGCAGTAAATACTCGTGCGATAGAACGGCAACTGGAGATGCTGAAAGAAATAGGGTGTAATGGTATTCGTACCGCGCACAATCCCCCCGCCCCCGAGTTACTTGACCTATGCGACAAAATGGGATTTATTGTAATGGACGAAACGTTTGATATGTGGCGAAAGAAAAAATCGCCCTACGATTATTCTCAATACTTTCCCGAATGGCATGAAAAAGATTTGACCGATCTTATTCTTCGAGATAGAAATCACCCTTCTATATTCATGTGGTGTATAGGTAACGAGGTGCTGGAGCAATGGTCCCATATCGATGCGGATACATTGGATCTGCAGCAAGCAAATATGGTACTAAACTTCGCAAACACATTAGACAAGAAAAATGTAAAGCCGAAAGAATTACATATAAACTCATTATTGACTGTTAAGTTAGCCGATATAGTAAGGAAAATTGACCCTACCCGACCGATAATTACCGGTAACAATGAAACTGAACCGTCGAACCATATTTTTCGTTCAGGGGCAATGGATATAATCGGATTCAATTACCATGAATACAATTGGATTGATTTTCATGAGAAGTTTCCTAACCAAAGTTTAATTATTACAGAATCAACTTCGGCTCTGATGTCACGCGGTTACTATCAAATGCCATCCGACAGCATGAGCATTTGGCCCGAACGATGGGATAAGCCATTCGACAGGCTGGTACACCACTGCTCGTCATACGACAATTGCCATGTACCATGGGGTACAACACACGAAGACACATGGCGGCTGGTGAAAAAGTATGATCATATATCGGGTGTATATTTATGGACAGGATTCGATTATCTGGGCGAACCGACTCCTTTCTGGTGGCCCTCCCGGAGCTCTTATTTCGGCATTATGGATCTGGCGGGTTTCCCGAAGGATATATACTATATGTACCAGAGCGAGTGGACAGATAAGGATGTGTTGCATATATTTCCGCACTGGAACTGGCAGGAAGGACAGGATATAGATGTATGGGCATACTACAACAATGCAGATGAAGTAGAACTGTTCCTGAATGGTAAATCATTGGGCAAAAAGTCAAAAACGGACGACCAATTTCATGTGTTCTGGCGAGTACCATACAAAAAGGGCACACTCAAAGCCATCTCCTATAAAAATGGCAGAGAAGTTATGACAAAAGAAGTCAAAACAACAGGAGAAGCAGTCAGCATCAGACTCACTGCCGACAGGCAAACAATTAAGGCCGATGGCAAAGACCTGTCATTTGTAACAGTCGAAGTTCTGGATGCAGAGGGGAATGCAATACCTGTAGCTGATAAGCTGATAGACTTCAGCATTGAGGGCAATGGATTTATAGCCGGAACGGATAATGGAGACCCAACAGATTCTAATTCTCTGAAAAAGCCTTCGCGTAAATTATTCAACGGCAAAGCACTTGTTGTTGTCCAATCAAACAAGAATAGTGGAAAGATAATATTGAAGGCTAAATCAGATGGATTTGAGGACGTATCTATCGAGATAAGAACGTCTAAATAAACACGGTAAATTGAAAAAATAGATATCCTTGTTTATCTACAGAAATAAACATCTGTAGATAAACAGGGATAATCTTTATATAAAATATGGTGAAACTACGTTCGCCAAAACCATTTTATCTTAGTAAAGAACATTGTCACCAGCACCGCTATAGCTGTCAGTATTACCCCTTGCAGGAACCCCAACCACGCATTGTGCTGAAAAAAATCGAAGACGGAATATATACCAGTCAGGCTCAGCAATGGCACAGTGAACAAGCCTGTAGCCACATAGGCTATCATCGGATTTTGCCCCGACATGACGAGAAAGCTTGCTGCACGGCGATATTTATAATAATCGCAGATGATATGGAATACTATCATCGCCATAAAGGCCAGCCCCGAAGTAAGGAAATAGTAACTGTATGTAGAAGGATCTTTCTTTATCCCATCCTGATAGGCTTCGAAAAACAGTCCTAACAGTACGAGATAGCTTCCTGTCGTAAACAGGTTCTTCCATAGCTGCTCATTCACTGTCAAGGTTTTTCTCAGAATGAGATAGCCATAGGCAATCAGCGCGACATTTATGACCAGGTTTACCTGTAGCCAACGATTATATAGACAACATAGATTGACTATAATAAGTATTACAGAGATAAACAAAATCTGATAAGATACATTCCTTTCCTTTATATCCGGTTTCTGCTCCATCCCCTTTCTGGCATTCATCCACTCCATCAGATATTCTCCGGCAATACTGCCCGGCAATACGATGAACAGATATTTCAGATATTCGAATTTGTACATCCATGCCAGAGGTGTAAAATTATATATCTCGCTGACAAAACTGCCTTCTATATTTTTTCCCAGAAAAACAGCCATTATGAAAGGCAATACAGCTATGCGCCACACTTTACTTTTTATCGTAAAAATGTAGATCAGCGAACCGAATAAAGCCATATTGGCCAGTATAAGGATGATGATATTGCTAAAATGCGGGCCGAACTTGCGCCCATCGGCATAATCTACCGTCAACAATAATACAAGGGCAATGCCATAAGCTGACAGTTTGATTGCCGTATGCGCCCAAGCGGGCATCTTTAGCGGTATCCGCATAAACATAGGAAACAGAAGAGCAAAACACAGCAGGGATAAGCCCCAAGCCCGGACATCCTGCGGATTACTCAACACATAGGGGTAGAAATGCTGGATAAAGATGGCAAAGAATGTCAACTGGATACTTCTCTTCAGAGCATCGTAAATAAGCTTCAATTTAGACTCCCCTCTTTCCAGTCTCTTTCTCATAGAAAAAGGAAATGCTGAACCCATAGCAAACAAGAAAAAGGGGAAGACTAAATCGACCCATGTTATTCCCGGTGCTGCGGGATTAAAAGCATGGGTGGGAGGAGGTATCTGTGCATGATACATCCATCCGGGCAGGACGCCGTAGACTACGGCTCCTGACAAAACCATTGTCACAATGGCGTATCCTCTAAGTGCATCCAGTGCGTATGATCTGTTATCCATCGTTCAGGAAATTTATTTTATCATACCACCGTTGCGCATGCCTGTCTCAACTTCTTTCCACATATTTTTATTGATAATGTGCACTATATCAAATATCATCACTCCGTCCGACATTTTTAAATCCATTTCTATCGAACGTGCAAAATCCTGTGGTTTGTCATAGAACTGGTCGACCAGAATACCCCCACTAAATTTATTATCTTTCAGTATGTCACGCAGGTTCTCACACGAGCCTTCTACGCAATACCATACACCACTATGCGCTTTGCTATCGGTTTCGTTCCATACGCTTTTATTATTAGCCAGAGCTTCTTCTTTAGTGATATCCGTATAGTAATTACCTGTCGTATAAAGGTCGAGCAGTTCGGCATAACCATAATTCTTATAATCAGGGGTAGCCCAATCAAAGTCTTTACTCGGGTCGTAATTCTTACTTGCAAAGTTTACACCAACCTCATAATATGACGGATACCATGCGCCTGTGTATGTACCGAAAGACACGTTTGGATTTACAGATTTCACTTCCTTGCGGGCAAGCGCCATAAAATCGTATATATTCTTTGTGCGCCATTCTATCCACTTCAGGAAATGCTTACCGTTTACCCGATGAAACTTGCCTTCTTTATCTTTCTCCCATTTGAAAATATCCTCCGGGAATTTCTCTACTTTCTCATTGATATATTTTTCAAATTTCACTTTTGAATAGTCAGAAAAATCAGCCGTAATACCATCATACCTTACACGGTCGAGAATAAGCCCGTCAAGATCGGGGTACTTACCCACCACTTCTTTTAATACACTTAAAATATGAGCCTGAAATTCTTTATTAATAGGATTTACCATTGCCGAATACTTCTCTTTTTCCTGAGTGATGGGAATTAGCCCTTTTTCGGGATTATAGACTATCGAAGCCCACTCGGGGTGATTGTCGTAAATCAGTCCCCTGTCGATATAGTTATGACCAGCTACAAATACATTAAGCGAAGCATGCACCTGCATTCCCAGACTATGGGCTTTTTTTATAAAGTGTCCAAGGAAATCGAAGTTAACAGGACGCTTCACACCGTTCCATTCACCCATATAAGGAGCCACTTTGCTGTCGTAAAGCACTTCTCCCGTAATAGGGCGTATATCTACTACGGCATGTGTAAAGCCAAGCGACTTTATTTTTTCGAGATAAAAATCAATTGTGTCAGGACTACTGAAACGTTCGAAATTAGCCGTTGCATCAATCCACATCAGAGCCACTTTTCCGGATTTACTTTCCGAAGATTTTTGCTCTGCCTTGCATGAAACCATCAGGCAGAAAATACTGAATAATACGAGTAAAGAATAGTTTTTCATTTTATTATTGTTTTTCATTTATGAATCATTTTATTATCACCCTGAAAGGAGAAGCTGGCAGTCCGGCATTATTTGTGAGGTTTCCCACCTTATAATTACGGAAACAATAACGAATTTCGACAGGATTGTCCATCGATTCACTCCATACCTTAACCCTGTCTGAACCCTCTATAATCTCGGCTTTCGCCGGAATAAACACACCGTTGCTGCCAGCTATCTCAAATCCTTCGAGTTGTTCTTTTTCAGGATTGAGCCCATCGCTTCCATAGTCGAAAGTCAGTTCTGCTACATTTCCATCCAATTTGTAACTCTTATATATGGGCCCGCTGTATGTAATGCCTTCTATGCCGTATGTCTTTGCCAATGCCCAGTATGCAAGCCGTTCTCCCACCTTAATCTTGTGTGGGGGATGGATAAACTTTTCACTGCCGGCATCTGTAGTTATAGCCATACCGACATTGGGAACTTCCGACATCAATTGCAGTTGGCATTCGCGGAACAAAGCCCAATCCAACTCATCCTTATTACCCGATTGCCACGGAGCAATCTGCACATAATAGAATGGCATGTCAGGCGAACGGAAAAAGCTACGCCACTGACCGACTAAAGCCGGAAAGAGTTTTTTGTATAAAGCAGGATCGTTACTATTAGCTTCACCCTGATACCATAATACACCTTTTACAGCAATACCCTCGAATGGTTTTACCATCCCATTGTGCAGCAATGTAGGTGTACCATTGGGATAGCCGAATTCTGTATTTTTAAGGACAGATAAATCTACTTCCTGAATATTTTTTAATGTTTCACGGCTCATCCATGCTTCTATCTTCGATGCGCTCCACGAACAGTTTATCAAACCCACGGGAACACCGAGTTTTTCCTGTAGCAGATTGCCGAAGAAATAAGCTACAGCACTAAAATCGGCTACCTCCTTCGATGAACTCAGGCTCCAATGCCCTTCCACATCGTCTTTCGGTTCGTTACTCCATGCATTCTTTACGGTAAATAATCGTAAAGGGCGCTTTTCGTCGGCTGCGACGATATAAGGCTGCGAACCGAGAACAGGTTGCCCGCGATACCCTTTTACAGGCATTTCCATATTCGACTGCCCCGAACAGAACCAGACTTCGCCGATCAGTATATCATTTATTATCAGAGGTTCACCATCCGAGACTGTCAGCGTATAAGGGCCTCCGGCCGAAGGAGTGGTTATCTCGAACTGAAAATAACCCTGAGTATTACTTTTCACGGTATACGTTTTATTATCCCATGAGGTTAATAATTCAATCGATCTGTTAGACTCAGCTTTCCCCCATATTTTATTTACTGCCTGTTGCTGCAACACCATATGATCGGTAAAAATTGCAGGTAAAGTCACCTTAGCACTAATAGCCAATGAGACCCATATAAAGACAGCCAGAATTTCTATTTTCATTTTCATAGATATATCAATTTATTATCTCACAATGATTTCATCCACAAAGAGAGCTGAGGGATTGCCCGCACCAACCTTATCTTTGGGAACTACCCCATACATACTTATCGCCATTTTCACTTTCTTTACCGTCAGCGGTGACGTAGTGATCGTGGCTTTACCGTCAGCGGCTGCCATCTGCTCATGCTTTACATTTCCTATACTACGAAATGTGTCTCCGTCTTCTGAGATGAAGAATTCAATATTTCGAGGCGAATACACGTATACATTATTCTGATTTGCTGAACTGAAGATCAATTCGCTTATCATTTTAGGTTTATTAAAGACGATTGTCACCGTAGCATCGCTTCCTGCATAGCTGAACCAATCGAATCGTCCTAAAGGAAATTTACCCATAATGCAATCGGTAAGATTCCCGCCTCCATTTTGTCCGGAAATATTTCCTTCCGCATCTTCGAATATTATTTGTTGGCCTGCTGCCTTGTTTACAATAAAATCCTGATTGTAAGGAGGTGACATAATCTTACCATCCTTAAGCGAAATTGCCTTTGCGACTATTTCTTTATCCGAAACAGGAATTCCTCCCGTATATAAAGGACTTGCAATTGTAGGCTCCGTTCCGTCGACCGTATAGCGGATTTGCATACCGGGTGCACTGGTAGTGAGTTCCAGTTTCAATCCAGTTTCTTTATCAGGTACGGTATTACCTATAATACTATAAAATGCATCGGAATAGTTCAGCCCCATATAGCTGTAGCGTTGCATCAAAGAGGGTATATCCGAAGAAAAACGTTTGTAATCCTTTTTAGCTTCGGGCAACCATGCCACTTCTGCGAGCGCTGCCACGCGCGGAAATATCATATATTCCCGTTGAGCGCGGGTAGGCATATACTCTGTCCATACATTGGCCTGTATGCCTAGAATATGTTTATACTGATCTTTTGTGAGTTCGTCCGGCATAGCTTTGTATGCATATACTTTTTCTAAGGGAACATAGCCCCCTATAGCAAGTGGTTGTGACGGCAACCGGGACTGATAGAAATCGAAATACATGGCTTCGGACGGAGTCATTATTACATCATTCCCCTGACGGGCAGCAGCAATTCCTCCTGCAATCCCCCGCCACGACATAACAGTGGCATCAGGCGCAAGTCCACCTTCGAGTATTTCGTCCCAGCCTATAATCTTTTTACCTTTTCCTTTAAGGTATTTTTCCATCCGTCTTACAAAATACGATTGCAGCTCGTGCTCATCATTTAAGCCTTCCTCTTTCATCCGCTCCTGACAAGCATGACATCTTTTCCACCGTACTTTAGGACACTCATCCCCTCCTATATGAATATATTCACCGGGGAAAAGACCGGCAACCTCATCCAGTACATCTTCGAGAAAACCAAAGGTTTCTTCCCTTGTGCAAAAAACATCGTTAAATACCCCCCAGCGCCCCTCTACATCGAAAGGGCCTCCCGAACATGAATATTCGGGATAAGAAGCCAGAGCCGCTGTGGCATGGCCGGGCATCTCTATCTCAGGGATAATGGTAACAAAATGTTCTGCGGCATAAGCGATAATCTCTTTAATCTCCTCCTGAGTATAATATCCACCTGTGCGGGTATTATCCCAAAGACGGGGATAATCGTTGTGATGCCCCCTCATGGTACGATCGCGGAAAGCTCCCACTTCAGTCAGCTTCGGGTATTTCCTTATCTCGATCCTCCAACCCTGATCGTCGGTAAGATGCCAATGAAATATATTCAATTTCAATAGTGCGATCTGGTCGATATAAGTCTTCACTTCATCCAGTGATGCGAAATTGCGGCAAACATCCAGATGTAATCCTCTGTAAGAAAATACAGGAGAATCTTCTATCCTACAACAAGGGACTGACCATTTTATATCCGAAACCCGATCTTTGCTTTCGATAGCCTCGGGCAACAATTGCCTTAAAGTTTGGGCGGCATAAAAGAATCCGGCCGGCTCACGGGCTTCGATTTCAATCTTGTCGGGGGTAATACTCAGTACGTAGGATTCTTTTTTCTCTAAAGAGTTGTTTTGCCTGCAAATAATAACATTTTTGCTCCGAGCAGTATTATTTGCCGTAATCATCAGTCCAGCTGCGGTATTCAAGCGGTCTTTCAGTATGAAGAAAGCATTCTTTACTTCCGGACTTACTCCTTTATCCAGCTGTAAAGAAGTGCCCTCATTGAATATAAAAATTCCTTTAGACGGCTTCAGATTCAATGGTGCAGGGATAATATTATATTCATTCTTCTGTGCAAAAGAAAAGGATGCAATCAGGAATAATAATGCTGTCAGATAAGTGTATTTTTTCAATCTCATTTTTCTATATTTCTTTCATTTACAAATAAGTTAGGGGAATGCCTCTTATAGAAAGAGTCACAAATTTGAATTAAACATATTAAGTAAATGTCTATCAATATGCAAATTCCGACAGATTAAGCATCGAAACACCTAAGCTTGTACCTATGTATATTTTATTATCGTGAATGGTTATAGTCTGAATACGGTTTTCCAATAAATTACTATTCTCCATTGTATAGGTTTTCCATTTAGTATCGTTAAATACGGTCAGACCTTTGTTTGTACCTACCCATACATTTCCTTTTATATCTTCCTTTACAGATAGGATAACATCTCCAGATATGCCGTTTTTACCTTTAGGATAAGTAGTCCAATTTCCTTTTTGCAGAAAAGCCAGACCATTGCATGTACCTATCCATAATCCGTTTTTGCCAGCATGGAGTGAATAAATATCATTGTCGGGAAGGGGACTGCTGTCTCTATTGTACAGTTTCCAGTTCTTACCGTCGAAGGAGGAGAGGCCATGATATGTTCCAATCCATATTTTGCTGTCATCAGCGGCTAAGGATAATATACTGTTATCCCCTATCGGTACTTCGGCAGCCTTATAATTTATCCATTTTTTGCCGTCGTACATAAGCAAACCTTTGTCCCATGTTCCAATCCACAAGTGATCCTTACCCGTTTCTACAATAGCATTCGTAGATATGGAAACTGATGCTTCTTTTACATTCTCCCATGTTTCACCTTGCTTATATCTGAAAACTCCTCCGCCCCATACTCCGGCCCAGGCTGTTTCGTCTCTGCCGATATAAAGCGTCTGCGCGTAAATATCCTCAACACCCTGAGGTCTCCATTGCCCGTTTTCTTCCTTATATACTCCATATGAAGTAGCAACCCACATAGTCCCCTGTTTGTCAAAACAGATGGATATGATATCATTCTTCGGCGACATACCGGGCTCTATCTGTATATTTGTCCATTGGGCCTGTATATAAGCACAAATAAAGAGCAGGCATGATATTATAAATAGTTTCTTCATGTCGTATCTGTTTATTTTATGGTTAAACCCTGTTGTACTTTCAGCCAATCCATATATTCACTATAAAGTCTTTCCGCATCCTTGTGTCCGGCAGGAGCAGCCGAACCCGGCTTACTCATCAGCCCCATGTACTGGTATATCAGTATATTTTCTACAAAGGGGGAAATATCTTCGAGCTGTGTAAGAATTCTATTGAATCGGGCAGGAATAAGAGCGCTGTCATAAACTTCTCCTTCGAATTCGAATACTTCAAGATCAGCCCACAGGCGAGCCCGACCGGCTTTGGCATGCACTTTATATAAAGCTTCATAATATTTGCCTGCTGTTCCGGCCTTAGTCTTCTTCACTCCTATTTCATCCTGATAGGCCATAATATCTATATCGAGACGTTCCAGTTGACGAACATATTTATCATCGAGGCGAATGGATTTTGTTCCATAGGGTGCAATCAGATTTACGCAGCCGGGAGTAAGTTCCCGTGCCTTCTTACTACACTTGTTGACATAGTTGATGGTGGTTTCGTCTATTGTATTATATAGTCCCGTCTCGTTAGGATAGTACCAACCATAAAAACTTTTGTGATGCGAATATTTCTCCGCCACTTCTTCCATCCCTTTTTCACGGAGGATGGAAATGTCCTTGTCGGTCATCATTTTATCCACATTGCGATAATCTGACCAAAAATCGTTGCTCACAAAAAACTTGATGCCATATTCATCCGCAGCCGAGAGAACGGCTTCCAACGGATCGGCACATTCGTAATCGTATCTTGATTGAAGAGTGGATGGATAAAATGTTTTTCCGTTTTCGGCAACCGACATCAGTACCAGATATTGCATACCCGTTTCGCTGATCTCCTTTATTTTTGCCCGCCACTGTGCCTCGGTGAACTTAGTCAAAGCAGGATTCCAATACTTGCCTTCACGATCGTTGTGATGCTTGAATTCGAACCATGAGCCCATGATAGGCTTGATATTCGGATTACGCCTAATCTCTCCGGCAAACGTATTATTGCCTACCAGCAGAGAGGCGGAGGTTAAGCCGCAGAGCTGTAAAAACTTTCGTCTGTCCATCTTCTGTTATTTTATTGTTTAATATCTTCCAGATATATATTTCCAAAGCGGTCTGTCACTTTTATACTGATTTTTGCAGCCGGGTTCTTTGGTGAGGCACGAAACAAATGTTGTGTCTTAATCACCGATATCCAGTCATATTTTATCTTTTCTTTGTCGGAGCAAAGGATTTCAGCATCAGGATCAACCCCGGTAAAATGAGTCATCTCGCCTTGTATTTTATCATTTTCGAGCCATTCCACTTTCCATTCTTTGTCCCAATTCCAAACATTTACTACCACATCCTGAGGATATTCGGATGAATGCCCCGGCGGGTATGCTCTGAACTGATACTTTTCAGAAAAGCCTGAACTCTTGAAATACCATTTCACATCACTGCCAGTCACTTCATACACTCCATAACCCTGCGGGGTGCCATCGAGGCAGATATCGCCACGCCACCATGTTCCGCACACTGCACCTGTATTATGTTCCATTAGTCTTGAATGGTGGACAATATTGTGATTGTAGTGCATATGACCCGATATGATATGAGCATTGTATGGCTTTAGCATTTCATATAAAGCATTTGTATTTACTGTCTGATCGGCAACTGCATCGGCGTTATATTCAAATGGCTTTTGTTTCTCATCGAGACGCGAAGGAATATGCATGATAATGAAAACAGGGGAATCTTTTTTCACATACGCCAAATCCTGTTCGAGCCATGCATATGTCCTTTCATCTATATATCCCATATAGAAATAATCACGTCCGAGAAAAAAAGAGTTGTCAATTACAATATAATGGGCATTACCCTTGTTGAAAGAATAATATACAGGCCCAAAGTAGCTTTCGAACGTTTTGTAAGACGTTTCGTGGCTACGGCCAAAATAATCCATGTCGTGGTTACCGATAGCTCGGTAAACAGGAAAACCGAGAACTGACGAAGCCTTTATATATCCCGGAAACAACGATGGAGTATCGCCTACTATATCACCACAATCGATCCCGAAAATATCTTTATCGCGATATTTTTCTGTTAACGTTTTACAATCTTGCAATATTTTAGTGTAACGTTTCAGGTTATCTCCATCAACCAGTTGTACATCAGCCTGTGCAATGAATACATGGTTCTTGTCGTCTTTCGGATTCCTGTATATTTCGAAATCATATGCATCAGTACCATTCTCTATTATCTTATAGAACTGAGGTATGGTCTTATCCTTACATTCGGTTATGTATCCTGCCGGAGTGGATATATATACAAAGCGGGAAGATTTTAAGGATGGAATGGTATATTCGCCATTGTCATTGGTCTGTACACAATAGATACCATCCGTAACTACAACACCTTTCACTCCTTTGCCGTCACATGCCACTTTACCTCTGATTACACATTGACCGTTGAGGTTATTATAATAACCAGTTAGTAATAAGACAAACAGTATACTGAATATTGAAATTCGCATTTTTTTTTTATTTTTTGTCTACCGATTCCAGATATTTATCGATTCCTTTCTTTACGTCCGGCCAGTAATTATACATCTTCAAGTGAATAATATCGAACAGAAAATACCCGTCTCCTGCATTTATTGCTGCATCAACCGTATTGGTTACAGCAGTATTCACATTTGTTCCCGCAGGTACGTCCCAGTTACCTACATCAGGCCCTCCGGCATATTTTACATCGTCGAGCAACAAGTTCTTTGCTTGCTTACAAAATCCTTCCACAGACCATTCTCCACTTCCATATACCCTATTAGCCGAGGCATATGCGCCAAGTAGCATAAAATCGAGATGATCGGCATACCCATAATCCTTATAATTTTGGCTGGCCCATGCCGGATATGCAGCTGCTGTATTATATTTAGGACTAGCCCAGTTTACACCAACTCCGTAATAGGATGAATACCATGCTCCTACATACACGCCGAACTGTATATTCTGATTCTGTGATTTCACTTTCTCACGGGCTTTCACCACAAAGTCGTGTATCGTTTTAGCTCTGAATTCAAGCCACTTCTTGTAATATACGGGGAGCGGCGATGGTATAGGAGTTACTCCGGCTCCCGGAGCCATGATATCGTCAGGAAATCGGGATACCTTCGAACCGATGTACGCTTCAAACTTCTCGCGTGTATAATCTGAGAAATCACTCGCAATATCATCGAAACGGCAGCGGTCGAGAAAAATACCATCTACATTATATTTTGCCAGATCGCCAAGTATAGTAAGCAGATAATTCTGCACATCCTGATTCACAGGGTTCAGAAATTTCGTTCCATACGTATCACTACCCAAATCCATCACATTGGTGATGCCCGTAGCCGTATTGACCGATGTAGCCCAGTTCTTTTTAGTATCGTCACGGAATAACATTCCCTGATGTCCCAAACCGTAAGGATAATCATTGCCGGCTGTAAATGTATTAATAGCCGCATGTATCTTCAGTTCCAGCTCATGCCCCATATCTATAAAAGCCTGGAGATAATCCCAGGTAGCTGTACGTTCGTAAAACTGGTAACCTGTACTTGACCAGTAATCCAGTTTTCTTACCTGCTCTACAGCACTTGTATTAAATAATACATCTCCCATTGTCGGGCGTACATCTATCACAATATCAGTAAAACCGGTATTCTTAGCCAAAGTAAGATCTCGCTTTATATTTTCTTTACTATTGGCATAGTCGGGAAAGTTAGCTGCTGCATCTATCCACAGATAACGTGGTTTTGCAGTAGTCTCACCACCGGGTTCTTCTTCGCCGCCCCATTCCCAACCCGGTTCCTTAGGATTGTCGCTGCAGGCATTTGCAAATAGAGAAAAGCCGATGAGAGTAAATAGCAGGGTTATAATTCGTACAGTTTTCATATTACAATAATTAAAATTCCGTTAGTTAGTTATTTTATTAAAAGTAAAAGCAGACCTACTTTCCGGTAAGTATTTTTACAATTTCAGGATAAGCAACTGTATTATTTTCATCTACAATGCTATAACCTGCTCCTTTGTAATCCCATGAGGTATATCCTATTCCGTACTCACCGAGTAAAGAAACAATATCCCGATACCAGTTAGCCCGGCTTTGCTCAGGCACAGTGTATAGTGTGCCGAATTCTCCGACAAATACAGGAACACTCAGTTGTTTAGCCCTGTCGATACCTTCTTTTACAAACGGACGCAAAGCTTCCTTATTGAATACCTGTTTGCCGGTGGATTGCCATTTTTCAGGCAATTGAGAAATATATCCATCAGGCACCAGTTGCCCCGGATATGAAATTGGAATATCCGTCCGGCCATCTGTAGTATCATTCTGTCCGTAGGCAGTAAGGAGGTAAGGGGCATAGACGTGATATGTCATCATAATATTTTTAGTTGCAGGTAATTTCAGACTATTATACATCACAGCAAAATTGCTCGTACAAACTCCTACAATAAGAGTCCTATCCGGCTCTTTTGCCTGTATGGCAGGTATTACCAGATTCAACACCCTGTTCCAGTTTTCAGGGTTTTCAGAAACAGGCTCGTTCAGTATCTCATAGGCCAGTCTTGCCGCTGCAAAATCACTGCTCGAACCGCTGCAAATACGGACGGACACTGCTGAAAGCGGAGAAATTGCCCTGCTGCTGGCGCGCGAAAAAAAATATCACCTGATATTGATGGACTACATGATGCCCGTGCTCGACGGCGCCGAAACAACAAGGCTGATGAGATGTTCAAAGACCGAATACTTAAGGAATGTGCCGGTGGTCGGAGTGACCGCCTGCGAGGCTCCTGAGGTTGCGAGGATATTGCTTGAGGCAGGCATGAACGAATTGATCACAAAGCCTGTTGACAAGAAAAGCCTGACGGATCTGTTGAGGCGTTGGCTGCCTGCCGGGCTGATACTCGGGCAGGACCCTCAGGAGGCCGGGGAGGAGCCGTTGGACGGATTGCCGGTTATCGACGGCATAGACGCCTTGGCCGGGGTAAGATTCTCGGGTGGCAGGGAGATGTTTTTTAGGCTGCTGAAGGATTTTTACAAGATTATCGACTTAAAGTCTGAAAGGCTGGAAAGCTGCATTGCAAAGGGACTTTTGAAAGAAGCGGCGACAGAAGCCCACGCGCTTAAAAGTACAGCGAGGATGCTTGGAGCCGCCGGGC
>QMCD01000451.1_pt1 | contig 28480 bp, 26 predicted proteins | sample 1821841 | NCBI WGS metagenome assembly QMCD01 (sample SAMN01991225, study PRJNA193472) | Termite gut metagenome, whole genome shotgun sequencing project. | isolation source: worker | host: Macrotermes natalensis | reverse complement strand
TTTAATATTAAAAGGTTCAGAAAAGGTTTCCCTTTTTTACTAAATGAAAAATATATTACATATGGTATGCTTATCAGTAGTATAATAATTATTTTTTATAGTGTTACTAGAGGTATATTAATCAATGGTGTAAAAATAAATTCAAACATAAATTACAAGGCAGTAAATTACTTGATTTTATGTTTTACTATGTTTACTTCATTAATAATTATCTGGTTTAGAAAAGGGTTTAAACATTCCTATAAAGAGAACCTTAAATCAAACGAACTAAAAAATGCATACCTTTTAATTGAGGAAAAAGAAAAAGCCAATTTACTGCTCATAAAAGAACGTGATAAATTGGCAAGTATAATTCACAGGGATAATAGAATATTTCCCGCAATGATACTGGAATTAAGGAAATTTATTAATTCCCTTGAAGGAGAAGGTACCCATATTAAAAAACAAGCTGAGAGTCTCCTTAAAATGCTTTCGGATATAAATGAAGACCGAAACGGATTAATAAATAATTATATAAAGGCGACTAAAAAGCTTCCTGAAACAGGTCTGGCAACTGTTGATGCAATGTTAAGCTATTACCTTCAGAAAGCTTATAATAACAATATCGAATTTGATGTTTCGGTATTAGGCAACATCAGGTTTATGGCGGAAAATGTTATTGATGAGAATAATTTAAGAACTATTATCGCAGACCTGCTTGAAAATTCAATTATAGCAGTAAATCCATGTAAGACCCGGCGAATATTAATGTCAATAGGAGTGTTGTACGGCTGTTATGAACTTATTGTTGAGGACAGCGGAATAGCTTTTAACGGAGAAACTTTGCAAAAACTGGGAAAAGAACAGTTTACTACTCATAAAGCCGACGGCGGAAGCGGGATTGGTTACATGACAATCTTTAAAATCCTGAACGATAACGATGCAAGTTTTTTAATAGAGCAGTATCCCGAAGCCGTTCATGATTTTACCAAAAAGATCACCTTAAGGTTTGACGGAAAAAATGAAGTGGTTATTCCCGAACCGGAAAAGGTTATCAATATTATTTAATGCGTACTGAACAATTACACAAAATATATAATTGTTCAGTACGCATTATTTATATCTCAATCTGTTCAAAAACCCGGATACTGCTGAGGATTTTTCTGCTGAAACGTTCAAGCTTAACATCAAATTTGCGTTCGGTTATGGGTTTGGTAATGAACGCGTTTTCATCGGCGGGCATATCGTTTCTTGAAAGAAATTCCACATCTCCGAAAGTATTGATAATCTGTTGTTTTGAAACCTTTGACGTCCTCACATAAAATGAAGTAATATCATCTTTATAATCGGCGATATGCGATGAATCAGCCGTATCCTCCCAGGTAAGCGAAACCGGAGGTATGCCGTTTGATTTTGCAGCGTCAATTATATCGCTCATTACCGCGCTTGCAGTCGGCATCTTGCCTGCTCCCCTTCCATAAAACATAACTTCGTCAACCGCGTCACCATATACCATAATGCCGTTGAAAACATCATTGATATTGGAAAGCTGGTTTCCTCCGCATACAAAAGCCGGTCGTACAAGCGGCAGAATTTTTCCTGAAGAAGTTTTTTTAACAGAACCTATCAGTTTTATTGCACCGCCCCAGTTTTCGGCATAAGCGGCGTCCTCCGCGGTTATTTTTGCAATACCCTCGCAGTGTACATATTCGGGATATACATGCCTGCCGAACACAAGAGATGCTATTATGCATATTTTACGGCATGCGTCATGTCCCTCTATATCGGCGACAGGGTCTTTTTCGGAATAACCGAGTTCCTGCGCAAGCTTGAGAGCGCTGTTAAAATCCATTCTGTCATTTATCATTTTTGTAAGGATAAAATTCGTCGTTCCGTTCAGAATTCCTGCGACGGAAGTGATTTCATTGCCCGCAAGGCACTGATGCAAAGGCCGTATCAGCGGAATTGCCCCGCCTGCGGAAGCTTCAAAATAGAAACAGCAATTATTCTGTTTTGCCGTTTTAATCAGTTCGGCGCCCTTTTCCGCAACCAGCTCCTTATTGGATGTCACAACGCTTTTGCCTCTTTCGAGGCAGCTCTTAACGAAGCTGTAAGCCGGTTTGATACCGCCTATCAGTTCAGCTACAATAGTAACCTCATCATCGTCCAATATATCATTAATATCCGTTGTCTGCTTATCGGTATACTCAGTGTCCGACATGTCGCGTATTTCCAGTATATATTTTATATCGAGTTCTTTGCCTGCTTTTTTACATATACTTTCCCTGTTCCTGTAAAAAAGCTCAACCGTACCTGAACCTACTATACCGAATCCTAATACAGCTATTTTTATTACAGACATAAAATTCTCCTTTTCTTTTTAAAAATTTAAATCAAATAAATAAATTATCTTTATAAGTTTTATGGCATTTCATTCCCCTGAAATAAACCTTACGTCAACAACACCGTAAAGCGTTTTCAATATTTGGCTTATTTCATTCGGTTCTGCCGTTTTGTTATTAAAACGCACCGTAACGGCAACAGCCGCCGCCCCGTCAATCGGGATGCTCTGATTAACGGTTAGTATATTCGCTCCCTGTTTATGAAGCTCGGCAAGGACGCTTGAAAGCACACCCGGCTCATCCTTCAGCACGGCATGATAGGAAATAATGCTGTGCGTCAGCATTTCCTCATAATTAAAGACGCAATCCCTGTATTTATAAAACGCGCTCCGTGAAATTCCGGTTCTTTTACAGGCGGACGCCGAGCTTTTTTCCTCACCGCAGGCAAGAAGCCTTTTAACTTCAATTACTTTAGTAAAAACGTCGGGTAAAACCTCTGCGCTAACCACCAGGAAAGAAGATTTATTTATAATACCACCGCCTAATGTCCTTGTATTAAATACAATTGTACTATCAACAAATACAATTATATCACACAGATTTTATTTTGTCAAGTATAATTTCTATAATTTATCTTTAAATTGAAATTGTTTGTATAATTCCATAAATTCAGTATGAACACAAAGGATTATGTATAAACTTACTGATAACTTAAAACTGCTCCCTTAATAAATCAATACCGGGAACAGTTTATTAAAATATATCCTAAGCGGATTTATAATATTAATACATGCTTCGCTGCGCCTTTTCAAGCAGCTTATTATATCTTTTGCCCGCTTCCTTTGCCACTTCAGGCTTAACATCAGCCCGTCCCATAATATCCTTCAGGATATTCATATAATCGCGCCTGTTACGAAGTTCCTGCCTGTTAAGAATCCGGTTAAGCATATTAATCCCGTAAAGCGACGGTGTTCTGTTTATTGAATCTATCAGCTTTGACTCATAACCGTCGGTAGCCTCGATAAAATGAAGAAGTGAACCCGGATTGCCGAAATTAAATAACGGGGCTGACTCCATCATTCTGAATACCGGTTCTATAAAATCCTTAGCATCCATGGATTTTTTCATTTCCTCAATAACTGAGTGAGATTCAAACTCAAAATACGGCGGATTTGCCATAAGATTTATTAATTGCTGAATTAATCCCTTATCATGTTCGTTCATTATTATGACCATCCTTTCTGGGCATTTCACCATGTTAAGAGCAAAAATGCCTGTTTGAAAACTATTCTTTCTCACACTTATAACTTAATTTTATTATTATATTATGATTTATAATTTAAATGCGTTCGGCAGCAGTCCGGAAAGCATGAAGCTTACCGGTTCATTTCCCTTTTCGCATAAAATGACGCGCATATCTGGTGAAAATTCATTCAGAACCTGTCTGCATATACCGCACGGGAATGTAATTCCGGCGCCGCTTGAAGTAACGGCAATTGCCGAAAAATCGGTGTAACCCTCCGAAACTGCCTTATAAACGGCTGTTCTTTCGGCGCATACAGACGCGCCGTAAGAGCTGTTTTCAATATTGCATCCGGTAAAAACCTTTCCTTCAGAGGTAAGCAGAGCGGCACCCACCTTAAATCCAGAATACGGAGCATAAGCTACGGACTGCGCTTTTTCAGATATATCAATCAGTTCATTATCTGTCATAACAAGCTCCTTGCTATTATACTCGTTAAATACCTTTAATTGCATTATAACATATAGTTTATTTTTTTACAATGGTTTTTATAATTTTCATTATATTTTTTCATAAAATCCGCTATTTACATTTTAAATAAAATGCTGTATAATTATTCACGTAAAATAATATCTGTAAAGGAATTTTAATTATGAAGCTTGGTATGGTCGGTCTTCCGAATGTGGGGAAAAGCACTCTTTTTAACGCTCTGACAAACGCGGGGGCAGTATCGGCAAATTATCCGTTCTGTACTATTGAACCCAATATAGGAATCGTATCGGTTCCCGACGAGAGGCTCGTAAAGTTAAAGGAAATGTATAACCCTGAAAAGTTTACTCCGGCAGTCCTTGAATTTGTTGACATAGCCGGATTAGTAAAGGGAGCCTCAAAAGGAGAAGGTCTTGGCAATAAGTTCCTGTCCGATATACGCGAGGTGGACGCAATAGTTCACGTTGTAAGGTGTTTTGAGGATACGGATATAATTCATGTTGAAGGTGAAATCAATCCCGCCCGGGATATTGAAATTATAGGGCTTGAACTGATTTTTTCCGATATTGAAATGATTGAAAGAAGAATTGAACGCTGTAAAAAACTGGTTAAGGGTGATAAAAAATACTCGGAGGAAGCGGAGCTGCTGGAAAGCTTAAAAATACATCTTGAGGAGGGTAAACCTGCCCGCTCATACGGCTTTACGGAACAGGAAGCGGAAATAATCAGGACAACTCCGCTGCTTTCTGCAAAACCCGTCATTTTTGCCGCAAATCTGAACGAGGATGATTTCAGGAACAATATTGAAACCTCAAAGCATTTTAGAACCGTATGCGTTATCGCTGAAACCGAAAAAGCCTCCGTTCTTCCGATTTGCGCCCAGCTTGAGGCTGAAATATCAGATATGAACGGCGAAGACAAAGCTATGTTCCTTTCGGAGCTGGGTCTTAACGTATCGGGTCTTGACAGGATTATAAAAGAAGGCTACTCCCTTTTGGGTCTGGCTTCATTCATGACGGCAGGACCAAAGGAAGTCAGGGCATGGACTATTAAAAAAGGTACCAAAGCCCCTCAGGCGGCTGGGAAAATCCATACTGACTTTGAAAAGGGATTTATCCGTGCAGAGGTTGTCAGCTTTACCGACCTGATGGAAAACGGTTCTATGGCTGCCTGTAAGGAAAAAGGTCTTGTCCGTTCCGAGGGTAAGGAATATGTCATGCGGGATGAGGATGTCGTTCTGTTCAGGTTTAATGTATGAGTTATGAGGCGTAAGGAGTAAGGAGTAAGGAGTAAGGATGTTTGTTATGAAAGCAAAATATTTATATGAACAGCTTGAAAAGGATTTTATCACATCCGATTTTTCGGAAAACTGGTATGATGACGAAATGACTGTTAATGCAGAGTTTATCTGCGATAATTTCAAAAACCGCAGTCTGGGTCTTCTTTGCGACTTTGCGGAGGATATAGGAAAGGTATATACCGCGGTATTCCCGTCAGATAAGGTTCTTACAAAAATTATAGACTACGGCGTTACCGACGCTATGTTGTTTTTACACCACCCGCTCGTGTGGGATTTAAGCATAAACCCTGACATAGCTTTCTATCAAATTAATCCGGAGCTGCTTAAAAAGCTGCGGGATAAGCGTATTTCGCTGTTTAACTTTCATCTGCCGCTTGATAATTACAGTGAGTATTCAACTACTAAAACCTTAGCGGATAAGCTTGAAATACAAATTATAAAGCCCTACTGCGATTATTACGGGGCGGTATGCGGAATTATCGGGAAAACAGGATGTAAAACTGTCCAGGAACTGAATGAAAAATATTCCTTGGCAGCCGGGCATGAAACCAGGCTTTACCAATACGGTACTCCTGAAATTAAAAACGGTCTTGTAAGCCTTTGCGCAGGCGGCGGGAATGACAATGCGGTTATTGCGGATTTGCTTAAAGAGGGTGTAAACGTTCATATTACTGGAATTTCGGTTGAAAGCATTTATTCCGCCGAAGCTCACAGGCTCGAAAGGGAAAATAAAATAAACCTGCTTGGAGGTACGCATTATTCATCCGAAAAATTCGCCTGTGTTGCAATGTGCGGTTATTTTGAAAGTCTGGGGTTAGAATCCGAATTTGTCGCAGGGGTTCCCTGTTTTGAGGATATGTAATATATGTAAAAAATCTCCCATACAAAAAACGTATGGGAGAAAAAAATATATAAATTTTTAAGGAGAGCAAAATAATTACTGCTGTTTTACAAGATAGTCGTATATCATCTTGACTGCCTCGGCGCGAGTCATTGAACTGTCGGGGTTGAATTTTCCGCTTGTCTGCGAAATCGCGCCCTTGCCGTAACAAAGCGCTATATAGCCTATGTCGGAACGGGTTGAGGGAACGTCGCTGAACGGGGTGGTGTAAATTCCCTTAAGCTTTGCGTAATCCTCGGCACCCCAAGCCTGAACAAGATATTTGCAGGCATCTGCTTTAGTAAGATATACAATATTGCCGTTAATATCTTCAACCACTTCTGAAGCATCATTTGCTCCCGCGGAATATGGGGTAATACCGCCGTTGTTTCTGTATATCAAGCTTAAAAAATCTGTAAATTCAGAGCTATTTATAAGCTTATCGGGTTCGAATTTTCCGCCTGATGTTACAAGCGAAACACCGTGACGTTTCAGCTCGGTAATCGCCTTTTCTGCCGCTATACCTTCAATATCCGAAAAAACGCTATCCGGACCGTCCGGAATAAAATCAGTACCGTCATAATTACAAAGCTTTCCGGTTCTTGCGTTTACATAATAGCTTCCGGGATTATATACAAGATAAGTGTGAGCCTTGCCTTCATTGTCAACGAAACCGCTGTATTTAAGCCCGGCGGGTTTTTCTGCGAATGCCGTTTCATAAGCTTTTTCAACTGATATGATTGAATTTGCCGAGGGGAATTTAACGTCGTCCGAATAATTATAATTAAACCCGGTAACCTGATTTTCAGAATCCACTGTTATCCTTATGTCGTCTCCGGTAACCTGAATACCTCCAACGAACCTGTTAAAGGTAAAAATTCTTGAAGTTTCGTAATATTCGTTTTTTTCTCCCCAGGTTTCAACTTCTTTTAAGTTGTTTTGATTAGCTTTGAATTTATCGGCTATATCGGGGAGATAGTATTTTAAAGCTTCTTCCGCAGTCTTAGCAGCAGAGGTAACGTTAAGTTTTGGCTTTTTATCTTCATCCTGTCTGGACGAATAATAGCTATAACTGTTGAAGGAAATAATCTCACCGTTTTCCGCATTAATACGGGCGTTAATGTTTTTAATATGACTGTTTTTATTATATTCATATCCTAAATCCCAATAATAGGTTGAAGTGTCGGTATAATTATCGACTTCTTCATATAGGTTGGAGTATGTTGTTTTGAAATCGTCGTTCAGCTTTATATACTTGTCATTTTTCAGTATTTCATTTACTTTTTCTTTTGTAATCAGTTTTTCATTTGCGTTAATTGCTTTTATTTCGGAGGGAGTGAATTTTACAAAGGCGCTGCCTTCGGCAGGCGCTGTTGTGTCTACTAAAAGGTCTTCTTCATCTATTGCTACTATGTCGTTACTTCCGTATAGCAGTTTATTCCTGTCCTTATACATTGAGGATTCCTTCCCGGTTTTTGCGTCAATGTCATTTGTGAAGGAAGGCTCGTATACAATATATACGGATTTTTTTCCGGTTTGCCAGTCGGTGCTGATTCTGTAGTATGGAGTAAGGGTATTAAGCTCCTTATAAGCTTTTATAAGCTCATCCTGCGTCAGAACGCCGTTCTTGCTTTCAAAAGAGGCGTTGTCCCACCATGTCACATACATTGAAACAAGACTGCCGGTATTCTTATCTACCTCGATTGTTCCGTTATTATAATCTGCGGGAACGCCGTTTACCATTCGCTTGAAAGAAAAACCGGCGGTTGAACCGAATAGGGTGGTGCCGTTTGAAGTCATAACAGACCTTGCCGCAATATAGGGATTGGCTTTTTTCAAAGCGTCCTTTGCTTTTTTAAGAAGCTCCGTATCGGACAGCTTAGCAAGCCTGGGTTCGCTCCAGTTATTGTTTTTACCGTCATAATAATAGTAGTTGGTGATAATATCACCTACAATAGTAATGCTTAAGGTTTTGCTTACAGATGCGGAAGAAGGAGTATTCCAGTTAAAATTATATGAGGTCGTATTTCTGTTTGTATAAGATGAATAAGTAAATTCCGACAGCTCTGAGGGAACTGAAATACGTTCCTTTACTTTTGTCAGAGCGGCTCTCATAGCTACATCGCTTTCGTCAGACGTACTTCCCGGAAGTACAGGAGGCATAACCGGGGGAACTCCGGGTGTGGTTACGGCAATATCAGCCGAAGGAATCTCCTCGGCAAATGCAGCTGTATGAACAACTGATGACATCAGGAACGCCGCTAAAACCAGAGATAAAATTTTATGTTTTTTTAACATAATCATAACCATCCTTTGCTGTTTATTAAGGTTTCAATAGTAAAACAAATAATTCCCCTCTTTTTTTTCAAAAACATAATTGTATGTAATTGATTTGTATAATTTCACAAATATATTATAAATAATTTAGTCAATATCAATATAATGTCTGCTGAACAATTAAAAAACGCTGCCGTTATACATCTTAACAGCACTTTTTATTGTTCCGGCAGACATTATTATGCAGTATGGAAAAAACGCTGTTTTTCTCATATTAAACAGACTTGTGTTCTGTATATGTTATTCTAAAGTCAAATAATAATTACCTTAGTTTAAGGCAATGCCTGTTTTGCATTTCCTGCAAGGCGCATAAAATACCCATGCGGCCCGTCGGATAAGTAAGTCCCCCCTGGACGTAAACAGCATATGGTTCGCGCAAAGGTGCGTCAGCCGATAATTCTATTGATGAACCCATATTAAACGCACCGGCAGCCATAATCACCTTCGAATCATATCCGGGCATTTCCCACGGTTCAGGGGATACGAAGCTGTCAACCGGCGAACCCTTTTGTATCCCCTGGCAGAAAGCTATGAGGTTTTCCGGTGATTTCATCATTACAGCGGTAATAATATCACCGCGTTTCGCATTAGTTTCAGGATATGCTTCAAATCCCAGCAATGACATAATTTCCGATGTAAATACCGCTGTTTTTACTGCATTCGCAACAACCTCGGGAGCATAAAACAATCCCTGATACATAAGCTTATTCTGATTCAGCGAACATCCCGCTTCTTTGCCTATGCCAACGCTGGTAAGCCTGTAGGAGCATAATTCAATGTATTTCTTACGACCGGCGATATATCCTCCCGTTTCGGCAATCCCGCCCCCCGGATTTTTTATGAGCGAACCTATAATCAAATCCGCGCCGGACTGAACAGGTTCGCTTTTTTCCACAAATTCACCGTAGCAATTATCAACAATAATAATAATCCCGGGATTTGCACCCTTTGCGGCTTTCACAATCTCAGCTATATTTTCAGTTGTAAGCGCCGGACGAAGCGAATATCCCCTTGAACGCTGAATATATGCGGCTTTTGCCACCTTCACCTTTTGAAATATTTCAGCCAGATTCGGTTTGCCGTCCGCAAGTAAATCCACCTGTTCATACATTATGCCGAAATCCTTAAGCGAACCGTTCCCTCCGCAGCCTTTGATTCCGATAACTTCTTCAAGCGTATCATACGGCGCGCCTGTCAGACTGATTATTTTATCGCCGGTACGGAGTATGCCGAACAGAGCGCAGGTAAGCGCATGGGTACCCGATATGAAAGAATGCCGGACAAGTGCATCCTCAGCTCCGAAAACCTCAGCATAAACCGCTTCAAGCGTATCCCTTCCGGTATCGCCGTAACCGTAGCCGGTAGTGCCGTTTAAACAGCCGGCGCTTACTTTATTATTTATAAACGCCCTAAGTACCTTTTCCCCGTTGTGCTGCGCTGTTTTTTCAATTTCCTTGAATGCCGCCTCACAGTTTGTTTCAGCTTCCGCGGCAATTCTTAATATTTTTTCATCGATTTCAAATCCTTTTGTTTCAACTGGCTTCGGGTCATAAATTTCAGCCATAATTAACTCCATTCATAAGTTCGTTTATATATTTATATGTTCAGTTCATACAGATAACCGCTGTTTACGGGTATAAAGCCTATTTCCCTGTAAAATGATTCTCTTTCATCCAAAGAAAACAAATACATCGTTTTGCCGTTAATACTATATTCCCGGCTTAAATAATAAAGCAGGCTGCGGGCGGAGCCTTTTCCTCTGCCGGATTTTCCTGTGGCAATATGTGACAAAAAAACAAAACCGTCAATATCAAACTGTTCGGTAACAGTAGTGCTGTTATATAAAAAAACCCTTGTAACGCCATGCCTTATTCTGTGAGATATATCGGCATACCATGATTCATAGTCCTTTAATCCGAATCCTTCGCACAGTAAGGAATATACTCTGTTCAAATCAGTATTTATCTTAACCTTTTCAATGTTTACGTTATTATTATTAGGAATTCCTTGAAAAAGCGTCCTGTTAGTTTTTATATATCCATCCTTAATATTTAATCCTATACTGTTTTCCGATTCAACGGACACCGGTTTAATAAGTTTTATAAATTCTGAAACTTCATCTGTATTTTCTCCGATAACGTCAATAATCATTGATGAATTATATATCAGCAAATAACCCCCGTCAGTTTTATACAGCCTGCAGAAGGGATAATTTACCCCGTAAGCTTTTATGAGAGAGCATATTTTTCTTCCGTAATAATTCATGCTGAGCTTTATATCCTTTGTGTTATAAATCTGCGTAATCAAAGCCCGCACACTTTCTCAATCATCAGTTCAGTAAGCTTTCGTATTTCTGTTAAGTCATTATACTTTACAACACAGCACGGTGAATGAAGGTATCTGCACGGAGCTGAAATTGCAAGCGTACGGATTCCTCCTCTTGAAATATGAATCGCTCCGGCGTCATTCCCTCCTGCAACTATACTTTTTGTCTGCCATTTTATGTTATGCACTTTTGCTATTTCCATGGAAATATTATACATCTCTTTATCATATATCGAAGCCTTATCCATATATGAAACGACGGCTCCCCTGTCAAGCGCCGAACATCGTTTTTCATCCGAACAAAGAGGTATATCAGCCGCTGTAGTGGCTTCTATAACAATCGCAAAATCAGGATTAACCGTATAAGCGGCGGTTTTGGCTCCCCTTAGCCCGACCTCTTCCTGAACGGTAAAGGTCAGGATGCAGTCATATTCAAGCTCTTTACCCGCAAGCGATAAAAGCAGCGCGCACCCGAACCGGTCGTCAATCGCCTTGGATTTTATTAACCCATCCCCGAATTCTATATATTCAGAATCAAAGCACACCCTGTCCCCGATATAAATATGTTTCAGAGCTTCATCCTTATCGGCGGCTCCTATATCAACATATAAATCAGAGAACTTCGGAGCGGTTTTTTTCTCCTCGGAAGACATATTATGAACCGCCTTAGAACCGATTACCCCGTTAATACGCTTTTCTCCGACGGTTACTCCCCTTCCGGCGGCGACTCTTGCGTCAATGCCTCCGACAGGTGAAACCGTCAGCGTCCCGTCCTGTTTTACCGAGGTCACAATCATACCGACCTCATCCATATGCGCCGAAACCATAACTTTGTTTTCAGACCTTTTTTTACCCTTTTTATAAACAATTAAATTACCCAAGGGGTCGGCTTTATATTCACACCCGTTTAAACCGTCCAAGTAACCGCATATATATTCCCTTACAAAATCTTCGTCGCCGGAGGTTCCGTTAAGTAAGCACAAATCCTTTAATATTTCTTTAAAGTCATTCAATTATAAAGCCTCCTTATCATTAACCGACATCATATAAGCCGCAATAAGCGAGGCTGTGCTTTCAACGTCGGAAAGAGATATTACCTCAACCGGAGTATGCATATACCTAAGCGGTATGGAAAGGGTAACAGCGTTTACGCCGCTTTTATTCAATGAAAACCTGTCGGCGTTTGTTCCGGTTTCCTTATTCATCACTTCAATCTGATACGGAATGCTGTTTTTCTTCGCAGTTTCAATCATTCGCGCGGACAGTCTTTTGTCGAGAACAGGGGAAATCCCGACCATGCACCCTTCGCCGAGCTTGCCGCACTTAAGCTCCGAATCATCGGATGTAAGAGCAAAGCTTACGTCAACGGCAATCGCAATATCCGGGTCAATATCGTATACAGCGGTTTTAGCGCCCCTTTCCCCAACCTCTTCCTGTTCGGAAAAAAGAACGCTGTATGAACAGTTCAGTTCGGCTTCCTTCAGCAAATCGACAGCTTTCAGGATTGCCGCAACTCCGCACCTGTCGTCAAGCGCGGGACCGGTGAGCCTGCCGCCTAAAAGCTTTGAACATTTTTTATAAAACAATATACCGTCGCCGGGTGAAATGATTTTTTCGGCTTTTTCCTTCGTCATACCAATATCTATATAAATATCCGACATTTCCGGCACTTTATCATCCTTATCGGCTAAATGCGGCGGCACGGAACATATTACCCCGTAAACCGTCTCTTTCCCCGATATAGTAACTTCCTGCGCAAGGAGTATCCGTTTGTCAATACCCCCTATGTTACCGATTTTCAAGAATCCGTCATCAGTGATATGAAGCGCGGTAAATCCTATTTGGTCAATATGAGCGTCAAGAAGTATGTGCGGTTTACCCGGTTCCCGAACACCGAAATTGCCGATTACATTCCCGTTTTTGATATAGCAGTCGGATGTATATTCCTTTAAGTATCCGAGAGCTGTTTCGGAGGCTTCGGTTTCATCGCCCGCAATTCCCTTTGCCCCGCAAAGCTTAAAAATTATTTTTTCCAAATCCATAATTTATTTTATTTCCTTTACAAGTTCTTTGAAGTGGTTACCCCTTTGCTCGAAATTAACATAAGAATCGAAGCTGGCGCTAGCCGGAGAAAGGATTACTATATCATTCTCAACGGCGGTATTCTTAGCGGTAAGCACGGCATCCTCCATTGACCCGACTTTAACAATGCGGCATTCATCAGGATTATAGCTGCTGTAACCTTTTACGGCAGCTTCAATTTTTCCGGACGTATCTCCTGTAAGGATTAACGCCTTTACACGCTTGTTCACAGATTCCGCAAGCAAATTGTAATCAAGATTTTTATCAGAACCGCCCGCAATTACAATCAGCTTCTGTTCAAACGAATTAAGTCCCGCAATAACGCTGACGGGGCTTGTCGCTATGCTGTCGTTATAATACCTGACGCCGTTCACTTCACGTACAAATTCGATTCTGTGCTCGACGCCGCCGAAGCTTCCTGCGACATAAGCCATATCTTCAGCCGGGACATCCCCCCAGACAGCGGATATTGCGGCTAGGTAGTTTTCGACATTATGCATACCCGGTATTTTTATTTTATCCTTATGAAAAAGCTTTTTAACCTTACCGTAGTCGCTGTAGCACAAATATCCGTCATTATCCAGAAAAGCGCCGTTTTTTACCTCTCCCCTGCGCGAAAACCCTACGAGCTCACCCCTTACGTCCGAAGATAAAGCAATGGTTTCGTCATTGTCATAATTAATCACAGCCTTTGAAAATGCGTTCTGATGAATAATGATATTTTTTTTAGCCTCAACATATTCCTTCATACCGCTGTGGACGTTCAGGTGGTCGGGGTAAATATTTGTTATTACGGCGGTATCCGGGGATTTCCTCATCGAAATCAGCTGAAAGCTTGACAGCTCGGCAACGGCTGTATCCGAGCTGTCTATGCTATCAATACAAGGCAGAAGAGCCTTTCCTATATTTCCGCCCTTATGTACTGTTTTACCCGCTTTTGATAACATTTCGGAAATTATAGTCGTAGTGGTGGTTTTACCGTCGGTACCCGTAACGGCATATGTTTTACACGGGCATAAATCAAAGAAAACCTCTGTTTCGGATGTTACCGTAATTCCCATTTCACGGGCTTTAATGAGTTCGGGCGTATAATAATACATGCCCGGCGTCCTGAAAACAATATCGGCTTTATATACAGCCTCCAGATATTTTTCTCCGAGCGAAAGATTAGCGTTGTTTTTTTCGAAAAGGGAGGCAAGCTCCTCTGTCTGACCGCGTGTTTTCTTATCGCAGACCGTAACGTCAAAGCCTTTTTTCAAAAACATCAGAATCAGGTCATTATGACTGACTCCGGTTCCGATAAAAGCAATCTTCTTACTTTTAATATCCTTGAAAAACGATTCAGCCTTTGTCATATTAAAATACACCTTTCAGACTAGTCTATTCAGGACAACTTCCGCATACTTTTATACTGAACCTAAAAAACTTTAATCATATTATTAATGCTATTATATACAAATTACAGGGAAATAGCAACGGTTAGCAATAATTTTACCGTAATATTCAGAGATTTTAACAAGAAACGAGGGATTACCTATAAAAGTTTTTATAAACCCAATAGCTAAAGATACGATAAAACTTACTGTTATGTCGTTTTTTTTACAGGGTATGGGATTACTGCTTAATATTTATATAACAAACAGGCTGGGCGCTGCGTCGGTCGGTATTATGACGCTGGTATTTTCATTCTTCGGCTTTATTATGGTTCTTGCAAACGGGAATATATTCCTTTCTACAAACAGGCTTGTATCCGAGGAGCTTGGTTCGGGAAATAAAAACTGTTCCAGAATCATGAAATACTCCATGTCGTTTTCACTTGCTTTATCGGGATTCTTTGCTTTTATTTCTTTTATTCTAGCCGGCATTATTTCGGTTAAGCTTGCAGATAATCCGGAACTTTCCATAGCGGTACGCATAATAGCCTTATCGCTTCCCCTTGCTTCAATCGGTTCATGCATAAAAGGATATTTTCATGCGAACCGCAGGATTGATATTCCCTGCACAGGCGACATATTAGAATTTATGTCAAAATGGATTGTACTTATTCCGGGTATTATTTTTCTGCTTGACAAAGGATTAAGTATTTATATTATTCTGTCCGTTTCAATTCTTTTCGGAGAACTGGTAAGCTTTATATACCTTACCTTTAAATACATCCCCGAATACAAGTCCTTTTCGGCATATCCCGGCAATGTTTCAAAAATAAGAAATATACCAGGTTACTTAAAGCTTTCGGTTCCGATACTTTTAAGCGGTTATGTTCAGATGATAATGTCATCCCTGAACGAAGCCCTTGTTCCTATTGCTCTGCTCAGATACAACACTTCTGCGGAACGGGCTCTCAGCGAATACGGTATGTTCGAAGCCATGATAATCCCGACAATCTTTTATCCGGCAATTATTATCGGCAGTCTTTCAAATATAATTATCCCCGAAATCGCCCGTGCAAATTCCGCGGGTAATAAAAACCGCGTCAGCCATCTCGTACATCAGACGCTGTCAAAATCCAGTACGTATTCATTCTTTATTTCAGGGTTATTACTGATGTGCGGTAAGAATATAGGCACAATCATATGTCCCTCCGACAGCCTTGTGGGAGATACGCTTGTCAAGCTGTTTCCGGTAATACCCTTTATTTATCTTGAAATTGTACTTGAAGGAATTTTAAAGGGTCTCGGAAAACAGAATTTCTCCACAGTAAACTCTTTATGCGAATACGCAATACGTATAGTCTGCGTTGTTGTGTTTGTCCATTCATACGGATTTATCGGAGTATTGATTTCATATTATGCTAGCAATATTTACAGTAATATCGTACGTATAATATTCGTATGCAAATGGTCCGGAACTAAATTCAACCTCAGGGACTATATAGTATTACCCGTTATTCTTTGCGTCTTCAGCTGTCAGGTAGGAAAAGCCATAGTTAATTCAATGATGCCGGTATCGGTATCGCTGTTATGGAACACCGTTATTCATGTAACCGTGTCGGCAATAATTTTTGTGGCAGTATACGAGTTTTCAAAAAAATTCAGGAATGAACGTAAAAGAAGGATACTTGCTCATTAATATTAACAGCAGTTAATCTCTATCGGAGTTCCCGTTTATTATAACGTTTCAAATCATTATATCCCATTAAGACAATCCATACATAAGCGCAGGTTTTAGGAAGCATCAGCATACCAATAACAGGGATTTTATCCGCCCATAAGACAACGGGGATATAAAACAGGAAGCTGAGCGCAACGGCAAGCCACATAAACCTGAAGGCTTTATCGGTTTTGGATTCCTTGAAAAATAATATAATGATTAATATGCCAAGGATAATAAACGGAATATTACGGTATATGCCCCATTCAAGCGGAGAATCGTTTTCAAGCCAGTTATTCTGAGGCAGAAGGCAGAGTAAAATACGAACTGCAGCAAGAGTATAAGCACCGGCGGTTAAAATCGTATTTTTCTTTTTTCCGTACCTTAAAAGGAAAATATGGAAAAGCAGGACATAAAATACGGTCATTGTAATTGATGTTACCATCTTTCCGAATCCCAAAGATGCAGGGTGATTTTCAAGACCGTCGGTCAGGAGTGAGTACATCCTCGGGATAAGGTGGAAAGCGTCGCCGCACCCTAATATTACCGCCATTATCCCGTAAAGCGTATACTGTCTGACCCCGTTTGATTTCCGAAGCATTATTAACCCGATTGTCACCACGCCGATAAGGTAGGGTATTTCAAATACCGGCTCCATTATTTTCTGCATTTTCATTCCGCCTTTCATAAATTCAATAATCTTGCTTCAGTTCCCATTTTTCTTTATTATATGTATACTTTACCAGGCTGCAATTCGTAAACGAAGGCGCTTCAGCTATTGCCGGAATGGATTTATTGCCAACCGTACAGGCATGTATCACACGCATAGCGTATCCGTGAGTCAATATAAAAACATTTTCAAAGCCGCTTTTTATTACATCATCAATAAAGGAAGCTATCCTGTTTATTATGCCGTTTAAACCCTCACCGCCGGGCGGTGTTTCATATAAAACCGGATTTGTAAAAAACAGCATTCCTGAACGAGGATATTTTTCATCGGCTTCACTGAATGTCAAACCCTCCATCACTCCAAGGTTAATTTCAGCCAGACGCCGGTCGACGCAAGGTACAACATTATCTCCGAACGCCGCGCTGATTGTCTGTACAGCCCGTCCCAGCGGACTGCAGTAAACCATATCGAAAATAATACCGTCAAGGGATTTCCCAAGCATTTCAGCCTGTTCAATACCTTTTGGCGTAAGAGGTGAATCAGTACTCCCGGTAATACGTTTCTGAGTATTAAATATTGTCTCGCCATGCCTTGATATATATAAATTCATTGTATATTATCCAGCTTTCCTTTACTATTATATGAAAAAACGCATCCGCAGTAATTCTGACGGTAAAGACCGTATTCCTCCGATAACTGAACCGAACGCTTGTAACCATTTAGTTTCTTGAAATCGGACGGCAGGCTTTTCACCTTATATATTTCACCCAGCTCCCGGCTGATTTCATTCAGTTTGGGAGCATTCTTATACGGGCTTACCGAAAGCGTCGTGGTAAAATAATCAAAACCGTGCTTTTCTGCCATCATTGCGGTTTCTTCAAGTCTCAGCCTGTAACAGGCGAAACATCTTTCGCCGCCCTCGGCATTGTTTTCAAAACCCTTAACGGCTTTGTTAAAACGTTCCGGCTGATAATCCGCCGTTATCAGAGAAACATTATTCTTACACCCCATCAGCTTTATTAACTTCTCCTGTTCGTTTGCTCTTTTATAGAATTCCTCTTCAGGATATATGTTGGGGTTAAAATAAAATACAGTTATTTTAAAATATTCAGATAGATACTCCAGAACATAGCTTGAGCAAGGCGCGCAGCAGCTGTGAAGCAAAAGCTCAGGCGTTGTTTTCAGTTCGGATAAAATCAGCTGAAGCTCTTTATCATAATTAGGCTTGCCGTTGTTTTTCATTTCTGCACTCCCCTGCGCTGACGCATCCTTCACAACCACCGCCGCAGCTGTTTTTACCGGATTTTTTACGTTTTAACATATAAAATCCGGCGCTTAGGACGGCAAATAAAATAATCCCCATAACGGTGTAATCCAAAGAAGAAAAATCCCATAAAAACTTATATGCTGTTATCGTGAAAATAATTATTAAAACTACAGTCGGCGTTACTATAAATTTCAATATATTTTTTCCGGTATTTTTCTTATTCATCCGTATAACCCCTATTTATCAGTCCATTACTGCTGTTGCAGAAGCTTCCGCCGCAGATAATGTTTTTTCTGTAACATCTGTATTCTTATTATTACTGTCACAGCTTGTTATTAACAATATAAAAGCTGCTGATAAAGTTATTCTTTTCATGAGCTTAATATCCCCTGCTTCTCATTTCTAAATCATAAATCTTATAACATTATAAACGATAAACGATACCGCCCATGCGATGGCACACTGCGTAAAAGCAAACACAGCCGCTCTGAAACCGCTGTTCAGTTCCCGTTTTACAGCGGCGATTGCCGCCACGCACGGCGTATAAAGAAGCGTGAACACCAAAAAGCTTATTGCCGACGGTACTGTGAATATCGTTCCCAGGACTGCGCCGAGGCTTTCCGTTCCGCTTCCTGTCAGCACCGCCAGTGTGGATATTACCGTTTCTTTTGCGATAAATCCTGTTATCAGCGATGTGGAGGCCATCCAGTCGTTAAATCCCAGAGGCTTAAAAACGGGAGCTATAAATGTTCCGACTTTTGATAAAAGACTTTGCGAACTGTCTTCAACGAAATTAAACTGTAAGTCAAAGCTCTGCAGAAACCATATTATAATCGCTGCGAAGAATATAACGGTGAATGCTCTTGTAAGGAAATCCCTGGCTTTATCCCACATCAGAAGAAGGACGCTTTTAGCGGAAGGTATCCTGTAATTAGGAAGCTCCATAACAAAAGGAACAGGTTTGCCTTTGTATTTTGTCCTGCTCATGACAAGCCCGCTGATAATCCCAATAAGCATTCCGAAAATATAAAGCGAAATCATGACAAGCGCCTTATGTGAACGGAAAAAAGCGGCGGTAAACACAGCGTAAATCGGGAGCTTGGCGCTGCAGCTCATAAAAGGCGTTAAAAAAATCGTCATTTTACGGTCGCGTTCCGATGAAAGGGTGCGGGTTGCCATAATTGCGGGTACGCTGCATCCGAAACCGATTAGCATCGGTACAAACGAACGCCCTGATAAACCGATTTTCCTGAGAGCCTTATCCATTACAAAAGCGACGCGAGCCATATAACCGCTGTCTTCCAGAATAGACAGGAAGAAAAAAAGCGTGACTATAATCGGTAAAAAGCCCAAAACACTTCCGACTCCCGCAAAAACCCCGTCAATCACCAGGCTATGCACAATGGGATTAAGGCCGTAATCCGCAAGGAAAACATCAACGGCTGAAGCAGCGCCGTCAATAAGCGATGAAAACATGTCGCTGAGGAACGCACCGATTAAACCGAATGTAAGCCAGAAAACCAGCAGCATTATACATAAAAAAACAGGTATTGCAAGGTATTTATTTGTAAGTATGTTATCTATTTTAACCGACCTGATATGCTCCTTGCTTTCATGGGGCTTTACTACGGTTACTGCGCATACTCCCTCAATAAAAGCATACCGCATATCGGCAAGGGCGGCATTCCTGTCCATACCCAGTTCATTCTCCATCTCGCTGACGGAATGCTCAACCATGTCCTTTTCGTTATCGTTTATTTTAAGCAGCTCGGTGATAGCCGGGTCGTTCTCAATAAGCTTTGTAGCCGCAAAACGGGGTGAAATCCCCGCAATTAAAGCATGGTCCTCAATAAGGTGGGTAATAGCGTGAATACATCTGTGCATAGCGCCCTTGCAGAAATCAATCCGTTTAGGCCGGCGTTTTTTTTCGGATATTTCAGTTATCTTTGCGACAAGCTCCTCTATACCCTCGTTTTTTGACGCGCTGATTGGCAGGACAGGTATGCCCAGACTTTCTGACATACCGTTAATATCAATCGTTCCGCTGTTGTTTCTTACCTCATCCATCATATTAAGCGCCAGAACCATCGGGATATTCATTTCCAGAAGCTGCAGCGTCAGATAAAGGTTTCTTTCAATATTGGTTGCGTCAACAATATTTATAATCCCGTCGGGATTTTCATTTAACAGAAAATCACGCGTTAAAATCTCCTCATTGCTGTAAGGACGTATTGAATATATCCCTGGCAAATCAACAACCTTAATACCCTTATGTCCCTTTATTTCACCTATTTTACTGTCAACAGTAACGCCGGGGAAATTACCTGCATGCTGGTTGGAGCCTGTCAGCTGATTAAAAAGCGTGGTCTTACCGCTGTTCTGATTTCCTGCAAGAGCTAAAATCATTTATTTTATACCGCCTTTCATCATATAGTTATCAGAAAATAGTAGCTAGTACCAATTAACAATTGAATATTAACAATTAACAATGGTGGTATACCGCCTGTGGCGGTATGATTTTAATTTATTATTCGCAATTTTTAGATGTTACGAGGTACTAGTAACTAGTGGACGAGGATTCAAGAGTAAGGTATAAGGAGAAAGGGGGTTACAAAGTAAAACAAACTACTAACTACTATTCTCTAACTACTTATCCGCACTTCGATTTTCCGGGCATCCTCAAGCCTGATTGTAAGCTCATAACCGCGCAGGAAAAGTTCAAGGGGGTCGCCGAGAGGGGCTATTTTTCTTATCATAACCTTAGTTTTCGGTATTAAACCCATATCAAGCAAGCGGCATCTCAGTTCCCCGTCTCCTCCGACTGAAAAAATCACACCGGTTTCACCGGTTTTCATTTCGTTAAGTGTCATTATTATGACCGCCCTTTCCTAATATTTTGTAGGAATTCTGTAATTAATTAGTAGATTCAGCGTTAAATACAGCCGAACATATACCTCGACCCAAATTTTTTATAGCATAAAACTTGTACATTTATATTGTATACTATTTTAGTCTAATATTCAACCATAATATTCAATCTTTACAAAAACTATAGATTCTGTTACATATTTATTCAAATTAAGATGTATTTGAATAAAGCTGACTAATACTTCATCGCGACATATCTTATTTATCCGAACGGAATGCGCTGGGTGATGTATTATAAAGCTTTCTGAACCGGCGGGCAAAATAATTGCTGTCATAAAATCCTGACTGAACAGAAATATCTGAAACGGAAAGTGATGTGTTCTTAAGCAGATTCCTGGCATGCTTCATCCTTAGAGACTGGATGTAATCAGTCGGCGTAGTATGGTATGCTTCATAGAATATCCGCGTAAAATGGCGTTCAGAAAGGTGCGTCATGGCTGAAAGCTCGCTGATTCTGATATGCTCTGTAAAATGTGTTTCCATATAGGAAACCGCGCTCGCAATGTAATATACGCTGCCCTTTATCAGTTTTTTTGAGACCCCGTATGCTCTGGACAATAATACGGCAAGCTTCATAAAATCTGACATAATCAGGGTTTTCGAACCTATTTGGTTTCCGTCGTATTCGTTTATCATTTCGGAAATAATATCCGAAACAGAGTTGAAATCCGACGGATTAAGCATAAGCTTACTTTTAAAATTACGGGCTTTTGTCAATTGGGGTTCGATAACAAACAACGCATGGAAGCCGGCAGATTTTTTTATATCAAAATGATAATTTTCAAACCAGTTCGGATTGAACATAATATTACAGATTCTGAAATCATTTGTTTCAGTATAACCATGCGCCGTATCCTTATTTATTAAAAACACATCGCCCTTTTTAATCGGATAGCTCTCGTCATTAACGGTATGCAGGGCGTTTCCGCTAAGTATTATGACCAGTTCGGTAAAATCATCATGAATATGCATTTTTACGTTGTCATCATGTCCGCCGTAATGTATAAAAAACGGGAATTCAGTATCATTCGTGAACCAATTCAGCTTAACAGTTTCCATAATAAACCTCACCGGAATATCAATTTGTCTTAAAAGTGCTGATTAATGTCAGAATATTCATTGTTTCTTTCATTGAAAAAAGATATAATATTAATTGCATAGTGTTATTAATTAATATTATAATGCTAAAATATTTTGTTGTCAATATTTTATTGAATGAAAGGCGGTGACAGCCTGTGCTTTTGCTTTGGCTTATAAGCACAGGTATAATATGGCTAATCCGATTCTTCCTTTGTGGGAATATATCCCCGACGGCGAACCCAGGGTTTTCGGTGAAAGGGTTTATATTTACGGCTCGCATGACAAAGCGAATTCCGAAACCTTCTGCGATACAAAATTAAAAGTCTGGTCGGCTCCGTTAAATAATCTGAACAACTGGGTATGTCACGGAGATGTTTTTCATACACGAAGCGACGAAGACCATAAATCCGATACCGAATGGACTGAAAACGACCTCTATGCCCCCGATGTTATCGAAAAAGACGGTAAATACTATCTTTACGCATATATAGTAAACGCAAAGGGCTGCGTTGCGGTAAGCGACAGACCCGAAGGTCCGTTCAGGCTTATATCCCAGTATAAGTACAACATTGAAAAGCATTATGACAACGGTACTTTTATCGACCCGGGAGTATTGGCTGACGACGATGGCAGGGTTTATATCTACTGCGGATACCTCGGCTCTTATATGGCTGAGATTAACGGCAATAATATGCATGAGGTTATAGACGGAACATACATGGAGAATATTATTCCGGTTGAAGAACCGCATAATTTTTTCGAAGCCTGTTCGATGCGTAAGGTCGGAGACACTTATTATATGATTTATTCGCCGAAAATCGGCAGCCGGCTCGTTTACGCAACAAGCAAATCCCCGCGCGGTCCTTTTGAATACAGGGGAGTTATTATCGACAACGGAATTGATTATCCCGGCGGAAACGACCACGGCTCAATATGTTTTATTAACGGTCAGTGGTATATTTTTTATCACCGTATGACAAACGGCTCTATTATGTCAAGACGCGCCTGCGCTGAAAGAATAGAAATAAAGGAAGACGGCTCCATACCTCAGGTTGAAATGACATCGCTGGGGTTTGAAGAATCGCTGTCTCCTTATGAAATAATTCCCGCTGAAATTGCGTGTGTTCTTAAAGGAGGCCCGGTTGTTACCGAAAAAAATGTTTTCAGACGCGTTCTGACCAATATTACCGACGGCAGTATAATCGGATATAAATACTTTGATTTCGGTGATGATTACAGCAGTAAAACCATGGGGATTTTATTTGATGTTATTGGCAGGGGCTGCAAAGCAAAAATACATATTCATATTGACTGTGAAGACGGCGAAGAAATCGGCTGTGTTAACATAGGTACTGACGACGGTACTGTTTCATCCAGGATAAAGTGCGTAACGGGGCGTCATGCGTTATTCTTAAGGGTACAGGCTGATTACAGCGAGGGCTGGACATACGGTATGTTCAAGGACAGACAGCTTTTTGAGCTTGCGTCATTTGTTATTAATAAATAAAAGGATGGTTGTGTTTATGAAAATTATTAAGATATTGAGTTTTTTTCTTGCGTTGGTTATAACATTGGGAACAATGAGCAGCTGCGAGGCTAAAGAAAAAGAACAGGAATATACTATGCGTGAAATTACAACAACACAGCTTGTATCCGAAATGGGTACCGGCATTAATCTGGGAAATACTCTTGAAGCCTGCGGAAGCTGGATTGGCGGAAAAACGGTATCAGACTTTGAAAAAGCCTGGGGCAGTCCCATCGTGAACGAAGAAATTATTAAAGGGTATAAGGAAGCAGGGTTTAACGTTGTACGTATTCCCGTCGCATGGTCAAATCTTATGGCGGAGGATTATACAATCTCCCCGGAGCTTCTGAAAAGAGTTGATGAAATCCTTAATTATGTCCTAAATAACGGTATGTACGCTATAATAAATATCCACTGGGACGGCGGCTGGTTTGCAAAGTTCTCAACCGAGTATGATGAAAGCATGAAAAAATATAAATCAATATGGACCCAGCTTACGGATTATTTTTCGGGATACGGCGATTACCTTATGTTTGAATCCCTGAACGAAGAGGGCTGCTTCGACGACATTTGGAACAGATACAGCGGAAACACGGACGGCAAAGCCGAAGCTTACGGCATTCTGAACAATATTAACCAGGAGTTTGTTAATATCGTCCGCAGTTCTAAGGGAAACAACCCCAAACGCCATCTGCTTATAGCCGGATATGCCACGGATATTGAACGCACCTGCGACGAAGAATTTAAAATGCCTGCTGACAAGGAAAACCGGTGCGCGGTTTCTGTACATTACTACACACCCTCCACATTCGCAATCCTTGAACAGGATGCCGACTGGGGAAAAGCCAGGACAACATGGGGAACGGACGCAGATTTACAAGAGCTTGATAAGCTTATGGATATGATGAAAACCACATTCATAGACAAGGGTATTCCGGTTATTATGGGTGAATTCGGCTGCTCGACTAAGAATAAGGAAAAGGAGCAGATTAACAACTATCTGCTTACCGTATGCAAAGAAGCTTATGAGCGTAAAATATGCCCCGTACTCTGGGACGTGAGCGGCGGAGGCCTTTATGACAGAATTACCTGTGACTTTATCGACCCCGAATTAAAAGCCGGTTTTCTTGAAATAGCCGGAAAATAAACCCGGGTGTACAAATATTATACGAAATTCGGGCGGCCCGTTACTGGGTCGCCCGAACATATTATAATAATTTTTTATAGTCAGATAAATCGAACACCATCTTTATAAATAATTAAAGCAGGGTATGAATAGTTCCGTAAGTTATAAAGCCGGCGCATAAGTGAAGGTAACCTCCAGATTCCTGAGGGGCTTTCCGTCAATTCTGAGATTCTGAGCGGAAGCTTTGGAAATGTCGCCGTTGGTTCTGCCCTCGGCTTTCGGAACCCACCCGTTGAAAAGATTAACCCTTGTGGTAATACCGTCGTCGGAATTTGTGTAGTATTCGCCTTCGGAGGTGAAAACTTCTCCGTTAATTTTTATTTCATCAATATTTATAATATATTCAGGGAAAAGTATTTCGCCGTTAGCAATTGCCAGGGCGCAGAACGACGTACCCTTAGCATCCGGCGTCTTAGTGAAGTCAATGCTTACCGTATATGTTCCCGCTTCAGAAATTATAATGTCGTTAGCTTTAAGTCCCGTGGTTTTTGAGGCGGGGTTGTAAATATCCCCGACACTGTAGGTAACCGCGTAATCCTCGCTGCTGTACATTATCCAGGCAACGGCTGTATCGTCGCCTGCCACAAGAAGCTCGCCCTCGTCGAATGTGACCGGAGCATTGGCGGCGGTTTCATCCAATCTGGTCTTTGCGGCTGCTTTTTCTTCTTCCCCGCTCATTCCCGACTGTGCGGCAAAGGAACGCTCCTTGAAGATTTTTTCCATGGTCTCGTCATTAATTTTGCACTCGGATTTTTTATACAATCCGTTTGTATCCCATAAAACCGGAACATATCCGTAATAATCGCAGTTATCAAGGAAATTGGAAGTGAACCTGTCGGCGCCCTCCTTTAATTTGCCGTTAATCGGCAGCGCTCCGTATTCACCCAACACAATACCGTAACCCTGTTCGGTAAATTTAGTGAGCCTTTCAAGAAGTCCGTTCTGCTCTTCATAGTCACGGACTGTTCCCCAGTTTGAAACACCCTCGGTCAGACAATAATTTGACGGAGTGTAATAATGAACCGACAACAGCAGTTTATTTTCGGCGGTATCCTCCGGCATTATAAAACGGTCGTCAACGGTATTCGCAATATCGGTGTTATATCCCGCAATAAGCAGGAACCGGTTTTCATTGTTCCCGCCTGTTCCCCGTATTGTCTTTACAAATGTGCCGTTGATTTCATTTGCCATCGTATAACATTCTGTTTTAGAAAGACTGCCTGAATCAGGAGCCTTGTCCTTGTCGTTCAGGCGGTCGCCCAGCTCTTCGTTTGCGCTTTCAAAAATCAGTTTGTCGGAATATCCGGCATACCTTTCGGCAATCTGCGTCCACATTGATATGTACATATTCATAGCCTTGGCGCGGGTTTCTTCGCTTGCAGAACCGAACATACCCCACCATCCGCCGTCCCAGTGGTCGTTTACGATTACATACATATCATTGTTCAGGGCGTAGTTGATTATTTCCTCAACACGGTTCAGAAGCGAATCACTGATGGTATAGTCGCCCGTTTCATAAGCCATGCCGTTTGTCCAGGCAACGGGTATGCGCAGCGTGTCAAAACCGGCTTCCTTCATACCGTCAATCATTTCCTGCGTGGTAGTAGGCTGACCCCATATGCCTTCAAAGCTGGAAGCCGGGAGGGTGTTGCTTGTCGGGGTGTGCCCGTATGCCTCCATTGTATTTCCGAGGTTAATTCCGTTACCCATCAGTCTGGCGATTTCAAGCGAGGTTAAATCCTCCCTGATAACGCCGTTGTCTGATGTCGCAATACCGTTTTCTGATAGCCTGTTTGTTTCGGAATCGTCGCTGTTTTCAGTTTCACAGGCTGATAGCAGCATTGACGCCGTCAGTCCGGCAGCTAATGTAATCGTTTTTATTCTTTTCATTCAAAAACCATCCTTCATAGATTTATATATGGGAGAGCTATTTTTATATCTACTATATTATAATTTATTTTTTAAGTTATGTCAATGATATATTGACAAGTAAAAAAATACGTGATATAATCAAACTGTAATATAATTACACATTTTCTGCGAAAGGGGTTGTGTTTAATGTCGGAATTTGTAAAGGTGATAATAACTTAAAAACCGAATAGGGCATACGGTTTCCGGGAGCATATATTTACTGTCTATGGTTTCGTGTGCCATGAAGTAACCTTTCGCTATACTGCCGTATCAAGCGTGCCGAAAAGGTGCGTCTTTTTATTATCCGCGGACAAAGCATAAGCCCTGGGGTTGCTTTGTCCGCGGATATTTAATCTTCAATATATGAAAGGATGATGAATTATGTTTGTGTTTAATATGTACAATAAATCAAATTATTATAAAGGAGCTAAAAGAACTGCTTTTGGCATAAAAACGGAGGAAAAAAATGTTCAATATAAAAATGGAAACTTATGGGTGGAACACATCCGCCCTTACTGAAAATGCTTACCAGTCAGGCATACCCGCCCGCATTACAGCCGTTCACCGGGACAGGTATGAAATTGTCTGCTGTCACGGAATCGTACCGGCTGTATTAAAAAACGGGGTTTACCGGAACGGAACAGGTGAATTGTTCCCCACAGCCGGGGATTTTGTTGTTATTCAATACGAAGAATACGGGGATAGTCTGATAATTAAAACACTCCCCCGCCGAAGCTTCTTCTCGCGCCGCGACCCGACTCCCGGACGGGGAGAACAGGCAGTAGCCGCTAATTTTGATTATGTTTTTATAATGTCTTCCCTCAACAAGGATTTCAACATTAATAAAATTGAGCGGTATCTTACACTTGCGTGGCAGAGCGGAGGAAGTCCCGTAATCCTTCTGACAAAAGCGGATTTACCCGAAAGTCATGACGAACAAATCAACGCGGCGGAAAGAATTGCGTTCGGCGTTCCCGTTATACTTGTCAGCATTATTTCAGGTCAGGGAATTGAAGAAATTAGTAAAATCCTGACCCCCTCAAAAACCGCGGTTTTCCTGGGTTCGTCAGGCGTGGGGAAATCCAGCCTTGTGAATGCGTTGTCAGGCAATAACCTTATGAATGTGAAGGAAATCCGCGAGGATGACAGCCGGGGCAGGCATACGACCACTCACCGTCAGTTAATGCTGCTCCCGTCGGGAGGAATCGTTATAGATACGCCGGGTATGAGGGAGCTTGGCATGTGGGAAATATCGGAAGGCATTAAGACAGCGTATGCCGATGTTGAGGAAATACTGGCGCGGGGCTGTAAATTCTCCGACTGCCGCCACCGGACCGAACCGGGGTGTGCAGTTAAAAATGCGCTTCAAAGCGGAGAGCTGCCGCATGAACGCTGGCAGAATTACTTGAAGCTCCAAAAGGAAGCCAGATTTACCGATAATAAGGCAGCCGCTTTGGAACAAAAACATAAGCGAAATAAAGAAATTTCAAATTATGTAAAACAAATTAAGCATAATAATTATTAATGAAAACTTATGATACAATGAGTGAAAAAATATAACAATATTGGTATAATTTTTTAATTATGCGGTAGCCCTGTTTAAATTGATAATAAACCCGTTTGCAAAATTCAACCTGCGTTTGAGCGCATATCAAATAACAAGCCCTTGTATAAATTTTTCCTTTACATCCGAAAAGGCGATACCGCCGCCGCATTAAAGCATTTCCGGATTGCCGCCGAACACGCCGTTTTGTATGATTCTATGCCGTCCGTTTATGATAATTCAGCCGGGGAATATACCAGCCTGCTTTTTAAGGGCGTTAAATTTCCGTTTAATATGTTCAAT
>QMCD01001674.1_pt1 | contig 28511 bp, 23 predicted proteins | sample 1821841 | NCBI WGS metagenome assembly QMCD01 (sample SAMN01991225, study PRJNA193472) | Termite gut metagenome, whole genome shotgun sequencing project. | isolation source: worker | host: Macrotermes natalensis | reverse complement strand
GCAATGAAATTGAGGGGGTTAACCGTTAACTGAAACAATAAAAAAGTTCGCTATTTTTTGCAGGGCGGGATTTTTTTCGTATCTTTGTCGTCACATCGCGGGGTGGAGCAGTTGGCAGCTCGTTGGGCTCATAACCCAAAGGTCGGAGGTTCGAGTCCTCCCCCCGCTACTAAGGGGTCGAATCTTATGGTTCGACCCTTTTTTGTGATATTAGGTATATACCTGAGATATTATGTGGTTTTTGGGAAGCCTTGTCGGGGATTTCACGTTTGTCATTTCAAAACGAGAAATATGAGATATCCCACTTCACGCTTAGAAGTGATAATCATAGAGTTAATGATCATGGCATCAATTCGCACCGATGATCAAAAAACGCTTAGAGGTAAAATAACCGATCGGGGCATGTTAACATAAACCTGCACGCCCTTAACCTTCTGCGAGCACGCATGGAATTTCTCGTTGAATACGGATATATAGGCCTGTTCTTAGGGTCGATGCTGGCAGCGACTCTGATCCCGATGAGCAGCGACGTACTGCTCGTGGCATTGCTGACCACGGGTGCGGGTCCGATTACGGCCGTTGCAGCGGCGGCATTGGGCAACTGGGCGGGCGGTATGTTGAGCTACGGGCTGGGGCGTTTGGGAAAGTTAAGCTGGCTGCGAATGAGCGAGGAGAAAGTAGAGAAACAGCGCGCACGTATCGAGAAATGGGGCGCCTGGTTGGCGTTTTTCACATGGCTGCCATTGATCGGCGACGTTATGGCCGTAGGGCTTGGTTTCTACCGTATCGACCTGCCTCGTGTGGCGGTATTTATGCTCTTGGGCAAATCTGCACGGTACATAATGTGGGCTGTTTTGTATTATTGGGCTTTCTGACAAGTCGACATCGGGCCGACTATACGGCGCCATGATCCCGAACGGGCTTTAGGAGAAGAAAGATCCAACCCTGTTTTGCATCCGGCCAAACCACACCCCGATACCATTTGCCAAAACTTACCTCAATAATCGGTATATTATCGTCGGGCCCGTCGTGCGTATCCCGAATTCGGCGCCTAAAGATTCATTCAGCGAGCCTTGCCACCAAGCAGTGAGCGAGGCTTTTTCCAATGGGAAAGCGAGGTTCACGGTGGTGATAAGCGTCTGTGGCGAAAAGGTGAAGATAGAGATCTGCTCACCCTCGAAACTCTCGAAAAAAGTATCGCCGAATATCGGTTCGAAAATACCGTAATCCGTAACCATGCGCATTCTGTACTTTTGCTCGGGGGTTTGTGCGCCTATCGCCATCGTATCGGTAAAATAACCGTCCAGTCCGGGCACTCGTTTACGTACGGATTCGTCTATTTCCCGTGCACAATAATCTATCAACAGCGATATATTGCCAAGAGTATGGTCTTCACGGCGGCCGGTGGCGCCGAGAATGGTTATGTCGGTAAACCCTCGAGCAAAACAAAAACGGACCGCTTTGGTCAGGTCGTTTGTTTCCTGACCGGAGTCGCGATATACGATATCGGAGAATCGCACCGACAACTCCTCCGGCAACGAATCGCAATCGCCGACAATGGCGTAAGGTGTCCCGCCGCGCGTGACATACTCACACGCCGCACCGTCGCAGCACACCACTCTCTCGGCACTATCCAGAATCGACAGAGCCTCCGCGCCCGACGGGTAACTACCGTCGGCAAGAATTACTATCGAATTATTATCGCTAATGCTCATTTGTGCGTGCCCGCACAGGGCCATTATTTTATATCGGTTCATTATCGAAGCTTGGTACTCGGGGATTTTTCGGGCGCAGCCCGTTTATATTCAATTCGTGCAAAAATCCTCGCAAACTAACCGGCAATAGGAAGTCGCAATAATATGATTTAGAACACTAACATAAATATCCGCCCCACGGGGGCACCCACGATGGTAAAACGAACATCACATCTGTCCCACGCGAGAATGCAGCAGATATATCAACTACGATCTAACCATTTTGCGCCACTTGAAGAACCCTAACACTGCTACGATGGTGAATACGGCATACATTGCGGCTGTGGGGTACATCTTTTGATAAAGGAACATAACGGTGTATACCGTGTCGACGACTATCCATACGAGCCACTGGTCGGCCCATTTTCGGGCGAGCATCCACAGGCCGACGATGCTGTACCCCGTAGTGAAAGCATCTAACCACGGTACGGCACTGTCGGTGAAGCGTATCAGCAACCATGCTATACCGATTGTCAGCACCGCACCCACGGCTATCGCAGGCAGCCATACACGACAGGGGATGCGCGTGACGGGTTTTTCCCCGTCGGCATTTCGGCCGCTAAGCCACACCCAAATACCGTAAACCCCCGCCCCTATGAAGTAGAGGTTGATACCGACGTTGGCGTAAACACCTTCGTGCAGGTAAACGTAAATGTATATGGCGGGCATGATAATTCCCGCAACCCATAACCATACGCTGGCGCGATATTCGAGCCAGATATAAATCAGTCCCGCTACCGCACCCGCGATCTCAATTTTTTGCCACAAGTCCATAGTACATTATGTTATTTTATAATCCCGAATCGTTGAGCGGCCGTATGCTCGCGGAGTGACGGGTGTCCTCTGCAGGACAAATATTTGTTTAGTGTTCTAAATATGCTCTGCGAGGGATACCCGCAGAGCATACTGAACTTGTCGAAGTGTCTCATAAGATTGTCATCTCCTCCCGCTCTGCACTTCGAGATGACAATTATCTGTTAACCGGACCTAAAATCTTACCGTCAGATTAACCAACGCATTGATGCCGGCCTGCGGGAAGTAGGCCATATAGGCCTTGCGGTCTGTGCCTTCCATCCAATCCTCGCCGTAACCGTTACTAAAGTACTTTGTATCGAACAGGTTGTTCACCGCCACACCCAGCGTCGCACGTTTGTAGGTGTAATCCACACGCAGATTCGTAACACAATATGCGTCCAAAGATAGCGCTTTTTGTTCGAAATTCGTCACATACTGACTGCCGACATAATTTGTTTGCAGTGCACCACTCCAATTGCCTTTGCTGATACGGAACAAACTTCCGGCCAACACCGAAGGCGAATAGGACGTTTCGGTCGACTTCAGGACTTTCTCCGCCACAGGGTCGTAGAGGTTATTGATACGATTTCGGCTAAAGGTGGCGTTCACGTCCCAGCGCAGCCAATCGGTGATCTTAACACCCGCCATAAGTTCGATGCCGGCACGGTAGGAGTCGCCGACGTTCTCGGCCAACAGTTCGCCGATATCGTTGATTTCTCCTGTAAGTACGATCTGGTCGTTATACTTCATATAGTAAAGGTTGACACCCGCCGTAAGGCGTTCGCAGTTCCACGAAACACCTGCCTCGAAGTCGGTAAGGCTTTCGGCGCGCGGCATGACCTGCTTGCCATCCACGAATTCGGGCGCCTCGGTGTAATCGTTGCGCGTAGGTTCGCGGTGGGCGACGGCCACCGATGCATAGGCGCTAAGATTCTTGTTCAACTTGTAGAATACGCCTGCCTTAGGATTGAAGAAATCGAATTTTTCGTCGACGTCAAGCCTCAACAGGTCGTCGGTAGTTCCGGTTATGCGATAGCCTATATGGCGCAGTTGGAGGTCGCCGTATACAAAGAAGTTATCGAGGGCTTCCCACGATGTTTTGGCATATATATTTGCGTCGTCTTTGGTACCGTTGCCCTGATAATAGCGGTAGTCGGGACTGAGCGGTGAGGTGTAATTCTCGACCCACATCACACGGCCGTAATGGTCGCCGTCATAACGGTTTACTGCACCACCCAACGATGCTTCAATACGTTCTTTCTTATAGTTAAGCGAGAAAACTCCGCCGCCGAACCAGTTGTCCATCATCTTACGACGCACCAAATTGGTGCTTTCAATTAAGTCGCCGCCTGTTTCGAACGGCTCCAACCCGTATCCGGCCAACCATGCACCTCCTTTATACTCCTCGTAATAGCCGTCGCCTTTGTAATAATGCAACGTCGCGTCGAGGTTCCACCCGCGGCCCAGATCCTGAATCAGAGAAAGGCGATAGTTGGTAAGTTTGTAATTGTCGGTCTGGTCGTCGTAGTAAACCCCGTCGGATATCTCGCCGCACGGGTTGTATGTACGGCCGTGATCTTTAATTTGCTCCGCCGTAACGCCGTCCCAGGCATGGTAAGTGCGCTCGGTGCCACCCATGACCATAAAACTAAGTGCGGTTTTCGATGCGCGGTAGCCCACTCGCGCCATATATGACTTCAGGTCGGTCGTAGCACGGTCGATATATCCGTCGGAGTGTATGTTCGACAGCCGTGCGTCTACCGTCCAGTGGTCTCCGAGCAATCCCGAGCCGATAGTAAACGTTTCCTTATGAGTATTGAACGAGCCATAGCTGCCTGCGAACATACCGTACGCGGTTTGCGATGGGCGCTCGCTCAGAAGGTTCACACTTCCGCCGAAAGCTCCCGCACCGTTGGTCGAAGTACCCACACCGCGCTGTACTTGAATATTCCCCACCGACGATGCAATATCCGGCGTATTGACCCAGAACAGGCCGTGGCTCTCGGCATCGTTCATCGGTACGCCGTCCATAGTTACGTTGATGCGCGTGGCATCGGAACCGCGAATGCGCATCCCCGTGTAACCGATACCCGTACCGGCATCGGAGGTCGCCACCACCGACGGTGTCATCTGCAACAGGAAAGGCATGTCCTGTCCGAAATTTTGTTTAGCGATGTCATCCTTGCCCAACTCTGTGTGGGGCATTGGCGTGGTTGCACCTGCACGCGTAGAAGTCACGATAACCGTGTCGGCACGATAGGTGCGCAACATTTCCTGCGCGTACGCACCCTGCGCGAAGGCCAAAAGCCCCGCAAGCAAAAAAACTTTTTTCATTACATTAAAAATGATTAAAAGAACAAAAAAAGGGGTTCTTTTCTTGTCGTTCTCCCTACGTCGGCATTACCCGAATCAGGTTCACTGGGTATAATCTCAGCCCGTAATATTAAGGCACCCCTTGTTAACGGGGGCAAAGGTAAAGAAAAAATTGATATCTTCGCAACATGAAAAAGATTCTGAAGTGGACGCTTATCGTGATTGGTATTCTCGTGGGCGTCGTGGCATTGGCCTACCTTGCCATGTTCATAAAGTTAAATCACGAAACCAAAGGCTTCACACCCGTCGAAACAGGACCGGTAGTAAATAACATCTCGGTCGTCAGGGATGGTATTTCGAATATTTATATACTTAAGGACAGCCTCGGGTATGTGGTTGTCGATTGTGGAAACTCGCCCGAAGCGGTTGCCGGGCAGATGAAAATGCTGGGTATCGACCCTGCAGAGGTATTTGCCGTGTTGCTGACCCATTCCGACGGAGATCATGTCGGAGCGCTGAGCCTGTTTCCTCATGCAGCGCTCTACATGGCACGCGAGGAGGTACAGATGACCGATGGCACGACGGCAAAATTTCTGTGGTTCGGCACCAATCTCCCGCGCACGGATTACATTCTTTTAGATGATCGCGATGTGGTTAATGTGGGCAACCTGAAAGTCGAAGGTATACTGGCTCCCGGACACACCGCTGGCATGATGGCATATTTAGTAAACGACGAATACCTTTTTACAGGCGACATCGTGAGTCTCGTCGACGGCCGGATCAGCGAAATACCCGCGATCTTCGACATGGACCACAAGCAGGCACTTACTTCGCATACGATAATCCGCAACATACCTTCCGCCCGCTATATTTTCACGGGGCACTGGGGTTGGAGCGACTATAAAACCGCCGTACAATGAGCCACCATTTAACCGTCGCCCTGATCACAGGCGCTGTCGCCGGAGTATTGGACATTATTCCCATGCTTGCCAAACGGCTGTCGGGTAGTTTCTGCTTCTCGGCGTTCCTACTCTACTTTTTTGCCACGCTGATTATCTTTTACAGCGATCTGCCCTACCTGCCGTGGTGGGCCGACGGCATGGGCGTAACGCTGATGATGGCGATTCCCGTATTGCTCCCGCTCGCAGGCAAGGATCGTAAAGCAGCGCCCATAATCGTGCTCAACGCACTGGTGCTCGGGTTCCTTATCAGCGTCGCGGAACAGTATATCGCATAACGCAGGGTTTAAGAGCGGTAAAATATGAGAAATCTTTCCATTCTCTTTTTCGCTACCATTTCTTTCGTCTCTGTTTCGGGACAGATCTCGACTGAAGATATCGACTGGCGGGCATTTCTGTCGCAGCACGATCCGGTATGGGACACGATCATACCCGACTATTATGCAGGTGCGATCCTTGGCAACGGCATGCTCGGCACGAACGTTTACGCCGCCAAAGAGGCCAACACCTTGCGTTGGGACATCGGCCGCGTCGACGTAACCGAAAGCCGCAAAGGTACGGATATTCTCTATGACAAGGCCCGCCTACCGATAGGGTGGTTCTCTATAGCCATAGCGGGGAATATAGTTTCGTCTAATATGCGGCTCGACCTTTATGACGCAGAGGCTGAAGGGTCGCTGAAAACCGACAAAGGAGAGGTTTCGTTCACAACCAGGGTAGATGCGAACAGGGATGTTATAGTTATAGAGACGGAGTCGCGTGGCGATGAACCGGTGCCTGTTTTCAAATGGAATCCCGAAAAAGCCATCAGTCCGAGGTCGTTCTTCCCTCACTCACGGGGCGATATGCCGCAGAGTTATATCGACAATCCGAACCCCGAGCCATATCTCGAAACCAAAGGAGGTTATACGTTCCATATCCAGCCGTTGTTTTCAGGTATGGTGTATGTAACCGCATGGAAAGAGACAGAAAAAAGAGACGGCCGGACACTGTTGGTCACCGTATCTTTCGAACGCTCGGCCGATGAAGCGGTCGAAAAGGCAAAAGCCACTCTAAAGGGCTATAATGCGACTAAATCGCAGGTCAAACACAAACAATGGTGGCATGAATACTATCCTGCGAGTTTCGCGAGTTTTCCCGATGCGCGCATGGAGGGTTTCTATTGGATACAGCAGTATAAATTCGCTTGCCTTACACGGGCGGACAAGAATATCATCGACTTACAAGGCCCGTGGACAAACCCGACGCCGTGGCCGGCAATATGGTGGAACCTCAACATACAACTCACTTACTCCCCTCTTTTTGCTGCCAACAGGCTCGAACTCTCCGAACCTCTGTGGAGATCGATGAACGAAAACATACAGGCGCTTGCAGACAATGTTCCGCAGCAGGAGTGGCGGCACGACGCCGCAGCAATAGGGCGATCGTCGTCGTATGACCTCGTATCGCCATTAACTCCCACCCTCGCGCTCGAAAACCGATATGAAACAGGCAACCTACCGTGGATACTTTTCTATTACTGGCAATATTGCCTCTTCAAAGCCGATAGCGAGGAACTTTTGGAACGGTTTTATCCTTTGCTGAAGCGGAGTATGGCCTATTACAGCCATATAATTTACAAGGGCGACGACGGTCTGTACCATCTCCCGATGACTGCCTCGCCCGAATACAACCCCGCCGCAGATTGCAATTACGACCTCGCACTGTTACGCTGGGGGCTTGCAACGCTATTGGATATAGACAGTGAATACGGTCTTAACGACCCTTTGCGTAAGCAGTGGGAAAACCTTACGAAAAACCTTACGCCTTATCCGGTCGACCCCGAACAGGGTTATATGATCGGGCGCGATGTGCGGCTCGAATCGTCACACCGCCACTATTCGCACTTGCTTATGATATATCCTCTGCGCGAAATTACATGGGAAAACCCCGACGATAGGCACATCATCTCCCGCAGCCTATGCCATTGGATCGGCATGGAAGGGGCTTTACTGGGCTATTCATATAGCGGCTCATCTTCTATATACTCGCTGATGGGCGATGGAGACAGGGCAGCTGCGCAGTTGAGTACGCTTTTATCGAGATATATTCAGCCTAATACGCTTTATTGCGAAAGCGGGCCTGTTATCGAGACCCCATTGTCGGCCGTCACGTCGTTGCAGGAGTTGTATATTCAGTATCGCGACGGGCGTACTGTAATCTTCCCCGCAGTTCCGTCTGCATGGCAGGAGGCGTCGTTCATTGACTTCAGAACGGCAGGAGGGTTCCTTGTAAGTGCTTTAAGGCGTGAAGGAACGACAAAATTCATCCGGATAAAAGCCACGGCCGATGGCAAATGCCGGATACAAACAGATTTAGGCCTGTCGGGCAATTTGCCTGCCGGAGCCGAGATTATCGATCGTGAGCGGGGGATCATCGAACTGACGATGAAAAAGGGCGACACCGCGATCTTTTCCGAGGCAGGCTTCGTCCCCGAGCAGCCTTGGTTTAACACTTTGCCCGAAAGCGAACAGAATACATTCGGCGTTAAAAGACGATAGAGTTATCGTTCTGTAAGCACTCCCGATGCACGTAGCATCCGGGAATATACTTCGGCTTTCTCCGCTAAAGGCTTGGGATAGGCGCGCGACGAAGATGGCATACGCCAAAAGCGCATTTCGCGGCCCTCATACACTAAATCCACCGACCCGCCGACAGCGGGCGGAGATGAATCTATTAAAGTGAGCAGAGTATCCGTTGCTTTTTGCCCCGTGGTTACTATCGTTCGGCAATCGGGGATTGCAGTCAACAGAGCATGAAGATCTACCGGTTCGACGACTTGCAAAAAATTGTCCGACGCATTGCCCTGTAACCGGATTACCTTATACGCCGTATCGCTCAACGCGATCCTCTTCTCGCACAGAAACGCCTGCAACCGCTCCTTGTCGAAGCGCTTTTTGTCGGGCGTAAGGAAGTGGTTTTTGTCTCCGAAAAATATCAACCCCATAATGCGCCACATATCATTCTGCATATTGGGATAGTAAAAATCCATGCTCCATCTTCGGCGCGGCGGCGGGAAACTTCCCAGCATAAGCAACCTCGCTCCCTCTGGTAAGAACGGTTCGAGAGGGTGGATTTCAGATTCGATAAGATCAGTCATACGGCAAATATAGAAACTTCTTTTTGTATATACCAATTTGGCCGTATCCGCGCCCGCTTGACGGTATGAAAATAAACATTGGTACTCAATCCACTACATTAATCATCGATAATCGGTGTGTGTAACGCAGATCTATTATCGGTCAATCCGACACTTGCAGGCTCAAACTAATTTTTCATACACAATCATTCACTGTAAGTACAATAAACACTGCATGCATTACAGTAGAGTATGCCGTAAGATATTACAGAATTATTTAATGATATTCGAGTGTATCTCGGGTTGGGCCTCTGTTTCCGCGAAACGGCAAATCCGAGAGAGCGATGGAATCTCGTTTATGGCATATAAATTGCGATAACATATAAATCAATATTGAGAAAAAGATGAAAAGGAATGCGTTTTCAGGGGCATGGTTAACGCTGTCGGTGTTAAGCACCTTCCTTTTTTCATGCTGTGCGAAGGACAACGCTCGCGATTCCCATCCTGAGGAGGAAGCTCCCTTGACCATCATCAGATTCAACCTCGCTGCCTCTCGCGCAATCACAGGAGATCTCGCCGACAATAATATCAGTTCGCTCAGGGTGCTTATATACGACTCCGGCAGCGGCGATCTGAAATTCAACATTCCATTCGAGGAAATTCCTACCGCCGGCAATACTGCCACGCTCGGAATACCGGCCGGGACATACGACTTCGCGTTTATTGCCAATGAGCATTCCGACGATGACCTTAAAGAACAACTGGCATCGACGGACGATTACGATTTCGATAATATTGCAAAGCTCGGCACGCTATCTTTCGCCCGTTCGGCTTTCGATGCGGCCAAAGATATCCCAATGGCAACGCTCATCCAAGAAGTCGAGGTTACCCGCAACAATACTGTTATAGTCCAGGGTGTATCTTTTACTGACGTATGGAGCGTGACTATCGAGAGGATAGCCATTCGCCTGAGAATAACATTCACGATTCCGGAAGGTCAATTCGAAAAGTGGAGAGCACCGCAAAGCATATCCATATCCGGTATCCCCGACAGGGCGTATATTCTGCCGGATAACTACAACGACGGAAACCGGATTGTGCCTGGAGAGGCTTTCGCTGCCTCTGCTATTGTCGATACCGAACCCGGATTCATTTCCGAAGTGGACAGCGACGGCAACGTTATAGTTACCTACGACCGTCTGATACTGCCCGAACTAATGCTGATGCTGAGCGGCATTTCGCTCGAGGGGCTCACCGTATCGATGGATTTCGGGGATAATATCAAATCGGGACAGGTTTACGCCCCAACAGAGTACGGCTACGGCTTCAGCTTGCCACGCAATTCGTTCTTCGATATGAGGGTCACCATAAAGCAGGATTTTCTCGATGTGATCGGGTCCATACTCGCCTGGGAAGATGCACCCATCGGAGATAAAACTCTCGGCGACCACGACACACAGTATACGTTGACGGTCGACAGGGCCGAGTATTTCTTCAACGCCCACGGAGGTACGCAGTCCGCAGGCATCACGACCGACTATCCCGGCGGATGGGCTATCGAATCCGACGCGATCTCATGGGATCATACGCTCCCTACAGTGGACGACAACAATTTCACCACACCTGAATATACTACGGGCACTGCACCGCGCACAGGAATATTCACGATCAGGGCGGGTAATCTGACAAAAACAATCTATATTACGCAGTTTCCCCCTGTGAGCGCTATTGCGCAGGAAGCGATCAACAATTCAGATATAAATGCGGTCTGGATGGCCGGACAGACAGGTGAACGTCTGGTAGATATTCCCTCCGGCGCCGATAATGGCGACTGGGTTGCGATCGTAGCCGAGGGTGAAGAGTGGATACACCTCGACACGAGGGCAAGCACCGCGACAGGTGATGTCGATGATCCCGGTTTCGACGAAAGCCACATCGTAGCAGGGAACCTCAAATCCGTCGGCGGAACTGTGGGAACCACAAGCCCTGGAATATATTTCCGAATAGGGTTAAACAGTTACTATACACCCACTACGGATACTCCCGCCCGCTATGGCATCGTACTGCTTTCCTATGCTAATCACACGAAAATGCAGCTCATCTCGATACGACAAGGCGAGGAGATCGATGGCGACTAATTAAGAATGAATCGTATGGCATGCCGTATAAATAACATATTAGGCTCAGTGACGGTACTCTTCGTTGCACTATTGGGGTCGTGCACGGCGGATGTGAATAATGATCCGTATATTTCTAATCCCGGCGAATCCGAGAAGATGATAACCTTTCATATTAACATTCCGCGCGCCACGATACCTCACACCCGGGCGATTGTCGAGGGGGGATTGGCCGAAGATGTTATAGACAAAATAACGGTTCTGCTATTCGACACAGAGGATAATTACATATCTTCCATCCCTGCGGCTTCCATAACGACAGACCCGACGGATTCGAACAGCAAGACTTTCACGGCGCTCATTCCAGACGGGGAGTTCAACGTGCTCGTGCTTGCGAATGCCGACCGGATGTTGGATGCGCTCCAAACGAACAATCCCGACTTCAGTGGCAAGGATATGGACTTTTTCGAATCGAATCTGTCGGAAAGGCTGATAGAAAATAACGCTATGGGTGGTTATACTCCATGGAATGCCGACCCCGGCTCAGAGGATTTCAAACCATTCCCCATGTCCGGACGATTCGTGATACCCGCCGACAGGAGCGAGGCTATGAGTTCGATATTCCTGACACGGATGCTCGCAAAGATCAACATCGGCCTTGCGATAAACTATCCGCTCGATGCCGACCGCAATAACATATATCGTCTCGACGAGATACTTATTCCAAATTTCAACACGTCCGGCAATCTGATCCAAGCCGAGATTGCGCAAGTAACGGGGCTTTCTGTATTCGATCCGGAACAGTTGAATATACCCTCGTCACCGGGCCGTGTTTCGAGCGTAGAGGATGCGCTCATATTTCCTGGCAAAGAGATCTCGGGATCCGATGGAACGACGTTCAGTTACGCGTGCATCGATGAAATATTCCTGCCCGAGATGGCAGGGTCGGCCGATCAACGGTGCGGAGCGTGTATGCTTGTCGAGATCTATATCCCGTCGATCGCGCAGGAACGCTGGTTTCGCATTAACCTGTCAATGGCTAATCCCAACAGCGGTAATATCGAGCCGGTCAATATCAGGCGCAATTTCCGATATGCATTGAATATCACTAAGGTTGCGGGTGACGGATATGCAACACCCCAGGAAGCTTTCGATGCGCCGGCCGATGGCGTCGAGGTCGAAATTTCTGCCATAGACGGTTCCGATATGAACGACATTACATTCGACAATCATAACCAACTGACGGTCAATAAATCCGATTATCTGTTCTACAGCGACGGCATGGGGCAGGAACTTAAAATATTCACCGACTATTTCGAAGGATGGGAAGCCTCGCTTATCGACGGTAATTGGATCTCGATATCCGATTCGGAAGGGCAGGCCGGCCAAATCTTTCCTACAATTATAACCTGCGATCCATATACCGGAAACTCGGTGCGCACAGGCTCCATCTTAATTACTGCGGGACTGCTTCGCAAGACGATCGGCATCGTTCAGCTTCCACCCGCAACCAATATCGTCGATAATGTGACGCCAACGGGTTTTATGTCCTATGTAGGAGCTTTCTGGAAAGCATCGCAAACAGGTGAACGTCTGATCCGTATCGGGCACGCCAATGATATTGCGGAATCCGACGGCGCCTGGCTTGCGGCCGTTATCGAAGGCAGGGATTGGATAGTACTCGATACTCGCATGACCTCCGACCCGAACGTCGGCTGGCGCACCGACATCATGCCGACCGAAGACAATGTGGAGAATGGAAACGACCCTGGATTCGACGGCAGGCATCAGATTATAGGCGATCTCCGACATGTCAATGGTGTTCTCGATGCGGGTGATCCACAGATATATTTCCGCATAGGGTTGAACGGGCCACACAAAGTCACCGCGGAGAAGCCTGTCCGTTACGGCATTATCCTTTTGGCATACAATAACTATACGAAACTTCAGCGCATATGGGTACGTCAGGGTGAAAGCGCCGACTATCTGTTCGACGATAACGATCTTGTCGGTGGCGAGATAAGTCTTAGGACAGCAACAGTACCCATATCGCCATATAACCTGACGGCAGCGGTGCTCAATGCGCAGGCCGGATTGAACGGTACGGGAGACAACCCCGGTATTTTTACCGACTATCCCAGCCAAGTGGGAGCTTATTGGCAGTGGGCAAGCGCCGACAATCCCCGTTATGCGTGGGATCCTTATTATTCCGATGCGATGCAGGGCTGGTCTTACGAAAGTGAAACAGGTGTTTGGTCCGACCTTAAGATAGAACACGAAACTTGTCCCGAAGGTTATCGCCGCCCGTCGGACGGGCCGATAGATGTAGAAACCGGCATAACTTATACTTCGGAAGCGTTGTTAGAATCGGAGATAAGGCAATCGCTGTTCGCCGTTCCAACCTCATCGAGTTGGTGGCCGTTTACATACAATACCAATTACGTTCGGGGTTACTACGCCGACGGCTTCTTCGACCGCAGGGCTGTTGCATGGGACGAAACGTTGATCGACGGCGTTTCGAAAGGCAATCGCGATATCGCCAATACCGGCGGATTGTTCTACAATCAATCGAGCGGAGCATCGCTGTTCTTTCCCAAAACGGGACGGCGCGAAGGTGATATCATATTATTTCCCACTCAAGCTCCTTTAGGCCTACTTGTAAATCCGGGTGTGGATGATGAATATTACTGGACATCCACCGCACAGCATGAAGGTGCCGCGTGGGGGTTTGTCGGGTATCCGTCGATGTCGAGCGGTCTTGCCATACGTTGCGTTGCCGACATCGATCATCAATAGTCCGGTCGTTGACCTCCGTCTCTATATTATGTACCCCCCGAGAATAACAGTCCCTGAATCTAATTGAGATTCAGGGACTTACGCAAATTTGCTTTCTTGACAAGTGGTGCCTCCAAGAATCGAACTAGGGACACATGGATTTTCAGTCCATTGCTCTACCAACTGAGCTAAGGCACCAAACGTTTAACAGGTTGCAAAGGTAAGAATAAAAATCGTGAAAACAAAACTTTATCGTATCTTTACACCCAAAGCAGTTGAAAAATGAAGATCGCGATAGCCCAAAATAACTACACTTCAGCAGACATCGATGGTAATAAAGCTGTGATAGCAAAAAGTATCGCCGCAGCTAAAAAGGCAGGAGCAGATACTCTCGTGCTTGCGCTCCATGCCATTACAGGGACTCCCGTATACGACTTACAAATCCATGCAACGCCACCGGAAGCAAGCGATCTGCGTGTAATCACGGAGCCCGAAGATAGAGAAACTATCATTATTCCCGCCGCCGACAGGTTCGAACACGGGGCAATAGAAGATCGGATCGAATACTATGCCGACATGGCAAGAAAGGCTGGCAAACCGCTTATATACGCCAACCATTTAGGCGGGCAGGGCGATACGGTTTTCGACGGGTCGTCGTTCGTGCTTGATGCACAGGGGCGGTTGGTCAGGATGCTGGAAAGTTTCGAGGAAGATTTTGCGGTTATTGACAATTTCGAGACAGGAACATCGAGCGGAAACCGAGAGTGTACTCATAATCAAACGCGGACTCGCATTGCCGATGCACATGATGCCATAGTGTTCGGGTTGAGGGATTATTTCCATAAGAGCAATTTCACCAGGGCGTGTCTCGGCATGTCGGGCGGTATAGATTCGGCAGTAGTGTTGGCGCTGATCGCCGAAGTGTTGCCTGCCGAAAATATCAAAGTATTGATGTTGCCGTCAATGTTTTCGACCGGACACTCGGTGACCGATTCGGAGGATATGATAGCGCGGCTCGGGGTGCAGAGCGAGCTGATTTCCATAGCTCCGGCATTCGAATCCGTTATGCAAAGTCTTGAACCCGTATTTGCCGGCACGCCGTTCGGCACCGCCGAGGAAAATCTCCAATCGCGCTTGCGAGGGGTTATGCTAATGGCGCTCTCTAACAAAAAAGGGCATATCCTGCTCAACACCTCTAACAAGAGTGAGGCGGCAGTGGGTTACGGCACACTGTACGGCGATATGGCAGGTTCGTTGGCGCCGATAGCCGACCTCTACAAAACCGAGGTTTATGAATTGGCGCGCTATCTCAACCGTGAACGCGAGGTAATCCCCGTCAATATCATCGAAAAAGCTCCGTCGGCCGAATTGCGCCCCGATCAGAAAGATTCCGACAGCCTGCCTCCTTATGACGTTCTGGATGCGATTTTAAGGCAACTTATCGAAGAATCCCGCCCACCCGAAGATATTGAAGGGTTCGATGTCGCCACGGTGCAGCGCGTGTGGGAATTGTTGACGCGTGCCGAATTCAAACGCCGTCAGGGCGCACCGGCAATCAAACTATCCGCCAAGCCTTTCGGCGATGGGTTCAGGTTGCCGTTAATAACCGTGAAATGAGATGGATACATATCTATTTGCAATATAGCAGACAGAGCACGGCAACACTTGCTTCTCATAGATTGTTTCGCACCTAAAGACACTCGCAATGGCGTATGCATACCCACACTTAAGGCGTGTTGATATGTTAACACACCCTAATTATTAATTTCCCATTGTCAATATAAAGGTAGATCCCTCGTCGCTACGCTCCGTCGGGATGACATGCGCATGGTGTGTTGGCATACAATTTTCCATTTTTAATTATTATCTCGTATATTTGCAGTCTATGGTAAATATTAAGGAATTGAGCGAGCGTATCGAGCAGCAGAGTGCGTTTGTCGATGCGCTGAACATGGAGATGGGTAAGAGGATATTTATTGGACACGTTGCTCATCGGATTGCTTTCGGGGGGGCACGTGCTTTTGGAGGGTGTTCCCGGACTGGCCAAAACGCTGGCCATAACAACTCTGGCACAGGCGGTGGACGCAAAGTTCAGCCGCATTCAATTTACGCCCGACCTTCTGCCTGCCGACCTTATCGGCACGCTGATCTATTCGCAGAAAAGGGAGGAGTTCACGGTGAAGAAAGGCCCCGTGTTCGCCAATTTCGTACTTGCCGACGAGATCAACCGCTCGCCCGCCAAGGTGCAGAGCGCGCTGTTGGAGGCAATGCAAGAGCGGCAGGTAACGATCGGCGATCGGGCTTACCCACTACCGGAGCCTTTTCTGGTACTTGCTACGCAGAATCCGCTGGAGCAGGAAGGCACCTATCCATTGCCCGAGGCACAAGTCGACAGGTTTATGCTCAAGGCGCGCATATCGTACCCGAAGAAGCAGGAAGAACGCGAGATAGTACGCCTGAATCTGGACGGTGCGGGCATGCCGCAGGTAAATAAGGTAATCTCGCCGGAAGACATTATGCATGCACGGGACGTGGTTGCAGAGGTCTATATGGACGAGAAGATCGAGAAATATATCATAGACATAATCTTCGCCACGCGCGAACCAGGGGAGTATGGACTGGGGCAGTTGGCGGCGTTGATAAGCTACGGAGGGTCGCCGCGTGCGAGCATATCATTGGCGCGGGCAGCCAAGGCTTACGCTTTTATCAAGAGGCGCGGGTATGTTATTCCCGAAGACGTGCGCGCTGTATGCCATGATGTACTGCGTCACCGTATAGGACTGACTTATGAGGCCGAAGCGGAAAATATCACCTCGGAGGATATAATTACCGATATACTCAACAAAGTCGAGGTACCGTAGTCCATGAAGTTCGTCGAAACCGGTTTGGAGGGAGTTTTGATCGTCGAGGGCGTGCGGCACGAAGACGCGCGCGGATGGTTTATGGAAACATTCTCACAGCGCGAGTTCGGCAACAGGGCGGTATTTGTACAGGACAACGAGGTGTGGTCTAGGCGAGGCGTTGTCAGGGGATTGCATTGTCAACTCGGGGCGGATGCCCAGGCCAAACTGGTCAGAGCCGTCAAAGGGCGAATACTGGATGTCGCAGTGGATGTAAGACCAGGGTCTAAGAGTTACGGGCAGTATATAGCCGTTGAGTTGTCGGAGGAGCACCGCAGGCAGTTGTTTATCCCTCGCGGTTTTCTGCACGGTTACTCTGTGTTGAGCGACGAGGCGTTGGCATCGTACAAGTGTGATAATTTTTACATTCCTGCAAGCGAGGCGGGAGTGCGGTTCGACGACCCTGCGATCGGTATAGATTGGAGGCTTAACTATTCGGAAACGATTGTCTCTAAGAGAGATCTGTCGTTGCCGTTGCTAAAAGACGCAAAGCTATGAGGGCATTGATTACCGGTGCGAACGGGCAGTTGGGGCGTTCGTTCGCCAAAATCGGCAGCGATTTCGTTTTCGCCGACCTGCCCGGAGGCGACATTACCGATACGGTGGCTATGGAGAGACTGGCCGAAGGGGTAGATGCCATAGTGAACTGTGCGGCATGGACGGATGTAGAACGCGCCGAAGAAGAGGAAGGTGCTGCATTGCGGGTGAATGGTACGGGGGCGGGAATAGTGGCGGGCATTGCAGCACGGCAGGGGATACCGTTAATACATATCTCGACAGACTACATCTTCGACGGCAAGGCCCTCGAACCCATTGCGGAAACTGCCGTACCGCATCCGCTGAATGCTTACGGGCGTACCAAATCGGCAGGAGAGGAAGCTGTCAAGGCTTCGGGGTGCAAGGCGGCGATAGTACGTACGGCATGGCTCTACTCGGAATTCGGGAACAATTTCGTAACCACAATGCTGCGTTTGGGCGCTGTCGGGCGAGCATTGCGCGTAGTGGACGATCAGGTTGGGTGCCCTACTTATGCCACCGATCTGGCACGGGCTATTATGGTGTTGCTGGAGCGCGGCGTGGAAGGTTTTGAGATATATAATTACTGCGGCGGCGGACATACCACGTGGTATGGTTTTGCACGCGAGATATTCCGTCAAGCGGGGATGAATGTAGATATTATACCCGTAAGTACTTCGGAATACGGCGCACGCGCACCGCGGCCGGCTTACTCGGTGCTCGATTGCTCGAAGATCGAGTCTCTCGGCGCCACGGTACGGCCATGGGACGAATCATTGAAAGCCTGTTTGAAAGAGTACGTTAAATGAATACATTACTCGATAACCGCTCCGCGCGGACGCGGGCCATTCTTATTACGGGAGGCGCCGGGTTTATAGGGTCGCATGTCGTGCGGCTTTTTGTGAATAAATACCCGCATTACCGTATCGTCAATCTCGATGCGTTGACCTACGCGGGTAACCGCGACAATCTGCGCGACATCGAAGACGTGCCCAACTACACTTTCGTGCACGGCGATATAACCGACATGCCTTTAGTGGAGAAGATCTTTGCGGAGTATAATATCGACGGAGTGCTGCATTTAGCCGCCGAAAGCCATGTCGACCGCAGTATCGAAGACCCGCTCACCTTTGCTCGTACCAATGTGTTGGGCACTATGGTACTGTTGGAGGCCGCACGACGTGCATGGGAGGGTGATTACGAGGGTAATATATTCTACCATATTTCGACCGACGAGGTCTACGGCGCGCTGCCGTTGGACGGAGGTTCGTTCTCGGAAATCACGCGCTACGACCCCCATAGCCCCTATTCGGCGAGCAAGGCGTCGTCCGATCATTTTGTGCGCGCATACCATGACACCTACGGGCTGCCTGCATTGGTCACCAACTGCTCGAACAATTACGGCCCCTGTCAATATCCCGAGAAACTCATACCGCTGTTCATAAACAACATACGCCACGGCAAGCCGCTGCCGGTCTACGGCAAAGGAGAGAATGTGCGTGACTGGCTCTATGTCGAAGACCACGCACGGGCGATAGATCTGATATTCCACAAAGGCCGTGCAGGCGAAACCTACAATATCGGAGGTAATAACGAGAGGCGTAATATTGATCTCGTTAATATGCTCATAGAGATTGTCGACAGACTTCTGGGCCGCCCCGCCGGCACATCGACGGGATCCATAACTTATGTAACCGACCGCGCAGGACACGACCTGCGTTACGCTATCGACAGTTCGAAATTACGGAACGAACTCGGCTGGCACCCCGAGATGACTTTTGAGAAAGGATTGGAACACACCGCTCGGTGGTATTTGGAGAATACAGATTAGCAACAGACAACTACCCTTATCCGAAGAGAGCTGGAAAGACCTGTCATCTCGAGTTGCTCTTTGGAACTTGCGACGATACCGATGAGCGATGGGGTAGTAAATTTTTAGGTCTCTCGCTCAACACCGAGATATCTCGTTCAACGCTTCGAGACGACAGTATAAATTACCGTCAACCACTAATCATTAACCCTTATTTCCCCGTGTGCCCGAATCCTCCCGCACCGCGCGGAGTTTCGGATAGGGTATCGACGTTTTCCCACTCCACGCGCTCGAAACACGCCACAACCAACTGCGCGATACGCTCGCCGGGCTGCAAATGATAATCCTGATTAGAGAGGTTAGCAAGGATCACTTTTATCTCGCCGCGGTAGTCGGGATCTATTGTACCTGGCGAGTTGAGCACCGTGAGACCGAATTTGGCGGCCATGCCGCTACGCGGGCGCACCTGCATTTCATAGCCCTCGGGCAGTTCGACATATAATCCCGTAGGGACGAGAGTACGCTCCAAAGGGCGCAATACCAAAGGCTCGGAGAGCACGGCGCGCACATCCAACCCTGCGGCCAGCGCAGTCTCATATTGCGGCAGTTCAAATCCCGAGCGGTTTATAATTTTTATTTTCATAACGGACGTAAAGATAATGAATTATCCGAAATTCATTACCTTTGTTTTGTATATAAACATGTGACGATGAGAGTTATTCTAAGCGGCGGAGGTACGGGGGGACATATATATCCGGCAGTGGCTGTTGCAGAGCGATTGCGGGAGCGTGGTGTGGAGGTGCTGTTCGTGGGCGCCGAGGGGAAGATGGAGATGGAGAAGGTTCCTGCTTTGGGATATGATATAGAGGGGCTGCCAGTGGTTGGTATGCAGAGGGCGCTGTCGGCGAAGAATCTGGCGCTGCCGGCCAAGGTATGGCGTTCGGTACGACGCGCGCGGCGGATCATAAAGAGGTTTAAGCCCGATGTCGTTGTCGGGTTCGGAGGTTATGCGAGTGCTCCTGTATTATGGGCAGCGCAGATGATGGGTGTGCCGACGGTGATACAAGAGCAGAACTCGTATGCCGGACTGACCAATAAGATCTTGGGCAAGAGGGCGAATAAGGTTTGTGTGGCTTATGACGGCATGGAGCGATTTTTTCCTGCCGAGAAGATCGTCCATACAGGTAATCCGTTGCGCGGAAGTTTCGGTGCGGAAGCTTCGCGTGAGGAGGCTTTACAGCATTTCGGATTTGAGAAAAGCAAGCCCGTGGTGTTGGTGCTGGGGGGCAGCCTCGGCACACGCACGCTGAATGAGATGATGAAGCGGCACATAGAACAGGGTACGGTAGATGTTCAGGTTATATGGCAAACGGGAAAGTACTACGAAAAAGAGATGGACGATTTCATAAATAAGTACGAAGCCGAAAATCAAAAACACACGCGTGTGTGGCAAACGGGAAAGTACTGCGAAAAAGAGATGGGTGAGTTCATAAATAAGCACGAAGACAATAATCAAAGACTGTTGCGCTTGTGGAAAGGGGCCTTTATCGAGCGGATGGATTTGGCGTATGCGGCGGCGGATGTTGTGATCTCGCGGTCGGGGGCTATCACGGTGAGCGAGTTGATGCTGGCTGGCAAAGCGGTTGTCTTCGTTCCGTCTCCCAATGTTGCCGAAGATCATCAGACCAAGAACGCCAGGGCGTTGGCGGATAAAGGCGCGGCGGCTATGGTCATGGACTGCGATGCGGTGAACGATGCGTTCGCGGCCGTGGAAAGTTTACTGAAAAACGAGGGCCGCCGCGCTCTTTTGGAAACTAATATCCGTGCTCTGGCGATAGAAGACGCTGCGGAAAGAGTGGCGAAGATAATTATTAATGATTAACGGTTGATGGTTAATTGAAGGTGGGCAATCTTTTCCTCTCGTGTCATCGCGAGAAAGTGCCGACAGATGCAACGAGACATTTCATCGAGTCGCAAGCAGTGATCCACTTCCAATTTTCCATTTTCCATTTTCCATTTTCCATTAATGAAAAACATATATTTTCTGGGCATAGGAGGTATAGGAATGAGCGCGTTGGCGCGTTATTTCCTGCATGAGAGACGGAAGGTTGCGGGCTACGACCGTGCGTCGACGGCACTTACAAAACAGCTGGAGGCCGAAGGCGCGGCAGTGCATTATGTCGACGATGCAGAGCTTATACCGGAGGATTTTCGCGACCCGTCGACGACATTGGTGGTCTACACGCCCGCCGTGCCTGCGGCGCACCCCGAGATGGTGTGGTTTCGCGAACACGGGTTTACTCTTACCAAGCGTTCGCAAATGTTGGGGGAGATCGCGCGCGGAAAATATGTGATGGCGGTTGCGGGTACGCATGGTAAAACCACGACCACAACTCTCACGGCATGGCTGAACCACGTAGCAGGAGGAGGCGGGAGCGCGTTTCTGGGAGGTATCTCTAAGAACTTCGACAGTAATCTGGTGCTTGGCAAAGGCGACAGGTTTGCAGTGGAAGCCGATGAGTTCGACCGTTCGTTCCTTACACTGCATCCCGACGTCGCGATAGTAACGTCGGCCGACCCCGACCATCTCGATATTTACGGCACGGCAGAGAATATGCGTGCGGCGTTCGAGCAGTTCGTGAGCCAGATAAAAGGCGTGCTGATCCTTAAACACGGCGTAGACCTCGATACGGGAAACGTAAAAACTTATCGCTATTCGCTTACTGAGGGCGATATACACGCCGATAATATCCGGCTTAGAGAGGGAGGGTATTACGATTTCGATGTGGTGCTGCCCGACAGATTAGTCAAAGGTTGCACACTGGGTATTCCCGGGCTGGTTAATGTCGAGAACGCTGTTGCAGCGGTTGGCATGATGTGGGTTGCGGGATTTGACGAAGAACTGCTGAAGCGTGCGTTGGCGGAATTCAAAGGGGTAAAGCGGCGGTTCGACTTCTGGATCAACACACCGGAACTGACCTATATGGACGACTACGCGCACCACCCCGAAGAACTTGCAGCTGCGATAGGGTCAGTCAGGAAAATGTTCCCAGGGCGGCGCTTGACGGCGGTTTTTCAACCTCACCTCTATACCCGCACAAGAGATTTTTATAAAGAATTCGGTGCGGCACTGTCGATGGCCGACGAGGTTATCCTGACACCCATATACCCTGCCCGCGAACTCCCGATCGAGGGAGTGGTGAGCGAGATCATCGGCGATCACATTACTGTACCGTGGGTACTCGTGCCCAAAGAGGAGGTTGCCGACGAACTTGCACGGCGCGATTTGGACGTCGTGGCAACTTTCGGCGCGGGCGATATAGAGAACGAATGCGCCGGAATAGCGGAGAAACTGATTGATAAATAACGAGTGTATTCACCAACAAAGATGGCATTTCGACAAGGCTTGCATAATAACCCACATTAGTCACTAACGCGTTGTGCGCAGCCCTGTCATCTCGAGCGAGGAGCGAGAGATCTCTCGCTCCTCGCTCGAGATGACAAAAGGCCGCACGATAAACAATCCCATTAATCACAATCGTTAATCACTGATCACTATTAAGGGCACGCACCATGAAACAATTCTTCCGCATATTTCTTCAGGTGGTGGTATGGGCCGCGGTGGTAGCCTATTTGGTTTTCGCCGTGCGCCATTGCCGCGGGCGGCAGCGGGCCGAAAAACTCGAAACGGTGAAGATCACGATGGCCGACACACTCGGGCTGATCGACGCCGTAACCGTACGGGAGTGGTTGGACGACGCGCATATCGTTCTCGAAAGCGCATCATTGGAAAAGACCGACACACGCGCCATTGTCGATACTCTGCTCTCGCACCCCGTCGTCAAAAACACCACGGTATGGGCCGAACAATCGGGAACTCTGTATATCGAGGTGGAACAGCGGCGGCCGGTACTGCGTATCGCGCGCGGCAACGGCAACGACTCTTATCTTACCGACGATATACACCTGATACCCACTCGTTTGGGTGTTGCGCAGGACGTCCCGTTGGTGAGCGGTGAAATACCCGAAGAAAATTTTGATTTCTTGGCTAAACTGACTAATTTTGTGGAGTCGGTTTTGGAAAGTCCCTATTGGAAAGGTCGGATCGTGCAGATAGTCGTGCACAAACCGGCGACCCCATGGGGCGAACCAGAGATTGAATTTATACCGCGCACAGGCCGTTTCACTATACTGTTAGGTGAGTTGAACGGGGCGCGGGAGAAGATGGACAAGCTCGAACTGATGTACCGCAACGTGTTACCATACGATGGATGGGACACGTATGCGGTGTTGGATATTAGCAACAAGGGGCAGGTTGTGGCACGTAAATAGAGTATGAAAAACGCTGCTTTTTCTTCTGTTAGTTTTGCCGTTAGCGGCGAAGGCGACGACTTTTATCAAAGGTCGAACGATTTGATCAGCAAATAAAAACATTACTATAAGTGGACAAGAATTACATTGTGGCGGTGGATCTGGGGAGCAACAGCGTCGTCGTGGCAGTAGGTAGCCGCGCAGGTGGCAGGGTGAATGTGGAGAGCGTTGTCGTCGAGCCGTCGGCGGGCGTCGAGGGTGGAGAGGTTAAGAACGTGGAGTCGGCGAGCGCGGCGATCCGCAGGGCGGTGGAGCAAGCCCAGGAGGCATTGGGGATACGTATCACAGATGCATGTACCGGCATCTCGGGCGACCATATTCGTTGCGCCAAGCACCCTTACTATGTCCACGTGGCGGGTAAGGACGGCGAAATCTCGGCGGCCGACGTGCGGTTGCTGAACGACAGCATGCGCAATATACAGGCCCCCGAGGGATACCGGCTGATGCACATCGTACCACAGCACTATATGGTCGACGACGAAGAGGAGATCGTGGAACCCGTGGGGCGTTTCGGCAAGACGCTTGGGTCGACGTTCAACCTCGTGATAGGAAAAGCCATGATAATCCAGCGCCTGGAGAAAGCGTTGCAGAAAGCGGGCTTGAATGTCTCGCGCATGTTCATCAACCCGCTCGCGATGGCCGAAGCTGTAACACTGCCCGACGAAAAAGCCATGGGAGTGGCGGTGGTCGACATAGGTGCGGGGACTACCGATGTGTGCATATACCTCGGCGGCATAGTGCGTCACGTAAGCGTGATCCCTATGGGCGCCGATGCGGTGAACAAAGACATTCAGGCCTATGGCATCATGGAACGTTATGTCGAGGAACTGAAGACAAAATACGGCTGTGCGGTAGCCGAGATGGTAGACGGAGAGAAGAAAGTGAAGGTGCCGAGCCGCATGCCTAACGATTACAAGGAGGTTTCGTTCCGCAACCTTGCCGCTATCATCGAGGCGCGTATGGCCGACATAGTCGAATATGTGATGCAGGAGATCGAAGCAGCGGGTTATACAGGCAAGTTGGGTGCAGGGATCGTGCTCACGGGTGGCGGAGCGTTGTTGCAGGAGGTTGCCGCGCTGTTCGAGAAGAAGACGGGCCTCGATGTTCGAGTTGCCACTCCCAATGTGGTAGTGGCCGCCGAGAGCAAAGATCTGGCTGGAGATCCGCGTGCAGCGGCAGCGATAGGGTTGCTATGGCAGGGTCTTGCATCGGGTGTCGAAACGCGGGTGGAAAGTGTACGCCCCTCCGCCGCAATAATACCCGAAGAACAGGCCCCCGAAGACGTAGATCTCAGTTGGGAAAAGCCCAAATCCGTGAAGCCTCAACGCAAAGGCTTCATGAGCAAGATCAAAGACGCCTTCACAAAAGTCATGGATACCGACGTACTCGATGACGACACCATGATCTAAGCGAGTATCTGTAGTGTGTCCGTGGAGAGAATTAACTTCGCATAATAATGAGCAGGAAATTAATAAAAGGCACGAATTGGGTGCTGGCCGGTATTCTCGGACTGTTAGGGTTTGCCGGATGTGAGACCGAAGGCAGCAAGACAGAATACGGCACGCCACACGCCGACTATACGGTCAAGGGTAAAGTCGTCGACAAGGTAACCAAAAATCCGATAGAGGGTATTCAGGTTAAAGTGGCATACGGAGAGGAGGATAAATACCCCTCTTTCGGCCCTGCCACGACCGACGCAAACGGTGATTTCCTTATGATGACGGAAGAAGATTATCTTTCCGGAAATATGGTTTTGTTCGTCGACGATATCGATGGCGAGCAGAACGGATTATATAATTCGGAAGAGCTCACCGTAAATTTAGACGATGCCGTGCAGACAGGCAAAGGTGATGGCTGGTATAAAGGCGAATACACTATAACGAAAGACGTAGAGCTGACCGAAGCAGGGTCAGAGCCACAGGAGTAATGAGCCGAAAGCCCTCGTTACGCCAACGAATGGCGTTGGAAGTGTTTCGCCGGATTCGAAAGAACAACGTCCGCCTGCACGAGATGAACACCCTTTTCTGGGAGTGTACATTGCGTTGCAACGTCGCATGCCGCCATTGCGGAAGCGACTGCAAGTCGGCAACCGACACACTGGATATGCCTGCGGAAGATTTCTTAGGCGTTGTCAGACAGATCGCCCCACATGTCGAGCCTAACCGCACGATGATCATCTTTACCGGCGGTGAGGCGCTGTTGCGTAACGATCTGGAGGCTTGCGGGCTTGAGCTGTACAGGATGGGGTTTCCCTGGGGACTGGTTTCAAACGGATTACTGTTGGATCGGCGCAGGCTCGACTCACTGTTAAGCGCCGGACTTCATTCGATCACCATAAGCCTCGACGGCTTTGAGGATGCCCACAACTGGTTGCGCCGCCATCCGAAAAGCTACACAAACGCCCTGAATGCAATACGTATGTTGGCGGGCGAAAAAGAGATAGTATGGGATGTCGTCACCTGTGCAGATCGGAAAAATATCGCGACACTGCCCGAGTTCAAAGAGTTGTTGATCGACGCCGGTGTCAGGAATTGGCGCATATTCACTATTTTCCCTTCCGGACGGGCCGCCGAATTGCCAGAATTGCAACTTTCGGATGAGGAATTCACTGCGGCGCTCGATTTTATTCGTGCCACGCGCAAAGAGGGACGCATAAGGCTCGAATACGGCTGCGAAGGTTTTTTGGGCGGCTACGAAGGGGAAGTCCGCGACGGGTTTTATCGGTGTCATGCAGGGGTTAATGTGGCCTCGGTGCTGGCCGACGGTTCGATCTCGGCTTGCCCGAGTATCCGGGCCGATTTCCGACAGGGGAATATTTATAAAGATGACTTTATGGACGTTTGGAACAATCGTTTCCAGCCGTTCCGCAATCGCGAGTGGGCGCGAAAAGGGGAATGTGCCGCGTGCGAAATGTTCAGGTACTGCGAAGGTAACGGAATGCACCTGCACGACGGCAAAGGAAGACTCTCGGTTTGTCACTACCGACGGATCGTCGAGTAATAAGATCAAACAATTTCTAAAAACATAGAAATGTCAGACGAATTTATAGAAGTGAAGGGGCTGGAGCCTGTAATACGGTCGATCATTATGGTCGCCGGAGTTGGTGGCGCCGGCGGCAATGCCGTGAACCACATGTACGATCTCGGGATCACCGACGTGACATTCATGGTGGCGAATACCGACCGCCAGGCATTGAAACGTTCGCTGGTGCCCGTCAAGGTACAGTTGGGCGAGGGCTTAGGTGCGGGCAATAAACCCGAAGAGGGCCGGAAAGCCGCCATAGCGAGCATCGACGAGATCACGAATATTTTCAAGGAGCAGGGCACTAAAATGGTCTTCGTGACCGCGGGTATGGGCGGCGGCACAGGTACCGGAGCGGCTCCTATCATAGCCAAGGCGGCGCGGGATATGGGTATCCTAACCGTGGGTATAGTAACGATGCCCTATATCTCGGAAGGCCCGATGCGTGTGAAGAACGCGATGGCTGGTATCGAGGAGTTGAAGAAAAATGTCGACTCACTGCTGATCATCAACAACGAGAACATTCAGGAGATATACGGCGAACTGCCGATAACGGAAGCCTTCGGCAAGGCCAACGATATTCTGGCGACGGCGGCCAAGGGTATCGCCGAGATCGTCACTGTCTCCGGTGCGGTAAACGTCGACTTTGCCGACGTTACGACGGTGATGAAGGATAGCGGGATTGCTCTTATGGGTTCGGCGCGCGCCAACGGCGAAGACAGGGCGAGCGAGGTTGTGCACGGAGCATTGAGTTCGCCGTTGCTCAACTATAACTCGGTAGAGGGTGCAACAAGCATTCTGTTCAACATCTCATCCGGCACTCACGAAGTTACGCTGGCGGAATCGGCAGCGATACTGGATATGATACAAACACGCGCAGGCAAGAACGCCAATGTGATATGGGGCGTTACGAGCAACGAACTGCTGGGCGACGAGATCGAGTTGACCATTATCGCAACAGGTTTCGGCACGGCAGATGACGGCACGGGTAAATTCCAACCTATCGCCGCAAGTGCGGGCAAAAAAGGAGGATGGGCACCGCCACGCAACCCGTTCGAGAAGGCCAAACCACTACCGGAGGATGCGTCGAAGAATATAATCGAGGTAGAGGAAAATACTCGATACAGGAATATCGAGCATATGTTGGGTACCCCCGCATATATCAGGCGGCGGGTAAAGCTGTCGAACGACGGTGCCGGCACGCGCGCCAACGTGAAACTGAAAGACGGCACCCCGAAAAAAGAAGAGGGCAAATCGCTGTTCGAGGAATAGGCGGTTGTAAAAAGATATTCTTACAATCATGGCAGAAGCAAAAGAAAGAGCGGCAAGAAACAGGACTATTACTCTGACACAGGAGGAATACGACTCTTTTCTTTGTGCTTTACCAAGCTTCAAAAACAGTACACTTATCGAATTGAACGAAATCATTAACAAAACTATCAATAGTGACCTATTCGATATTATCGATCTGTTACCCAAACGATTTGCAGATCTAATAATTATAGACCCACCATATAATCTGACAAAGAATTTTAACGGTTTTACATTCAGGGCGTCTTCAAAAAATGAATATCTCGAATATCTCCGTTCCTGGTTCCCCAAGATAGTTTCGTTATTAAAACCGAACGGTTCACTCTATTTGTGCGGCGACTGGAAGTGCACTGCGGCCCTACATCAGGTAATGGAGGAAAATTTAACCGTACTGAACAGGGTTACTTGGCAACGTGAAAAAGGGAGAGGGGCGCTGAGTAATTGGAAAAACGGGATGGAAGATATTTGGTTCGGCGTGAAAGATGTAAAAAACTATTATTTCGATGTAGAAGCAGTTAAGCAAAAACGAAAAGTTTTAGCTCCCTATAAAGAGAATGGCAAGCCTAAAGATTGGGAAGAGACTGAAAACGGCAATTTCCGGCTAACTTATCCGTCTAATTTCTGGGATGATATCAGCATCCCGTATTGGTCGATGCCGGAAAATACCGACCATCCGACTCAAAAACCCGAGAAATTAATCGCTAAATTAATTTTGGCGAGTTGTCCGAAAGACGGGATCGTGTTCGATCCT